>Ga0136623_10000022_pt1 | contig 33001 bp, 34 predicted proteins | sample AntDrymUQ4492106_2_FD_104656 | JGI IMG/M metagenome (GOLD analysis project Ga0136623, IMG submission 104656) | Polar desert sand microbial communities from Dry Valleys, Antarctica - metaG UQ449 (21.06) | ecosystem: Environmental > Terrestrial > Soil > Desert | place: Antarctica: Dry Valley...
ACCAGTTGCCGTTCGAGTTGCCCGTTATCGTGTTCCAGTAGGAGTTGTAATAGTCGTTACCGCCGCAGTCAAAGCCGCCCTTGTAGCCATACCCCTGATGTCCGCGGTAGGTGACGCTGGTGTAGCCGACACCCCCTGTGTAGTAGAAGTAGTGGTCAGAGGAAACGGGATACCAGCCCGGTCCGCAGCTGAAGGAGAGGGTCTTCCACTTTCCGCCGTTCAGCCCGGAATGCGTTCTGAGGGTCGGACTGCAGAAGCCCCCGCTGCACTTGTTGTACTTGATCTCGGTCCAGTACTCATTTAGCAGGATGCCGCAGCAATCCCAAGACCGCTGGACGTTATATGCGCCCCAGCGGCGGCTCTTCGAGCACCAGGCTGCGCACCGAGTCCGCCTCTCTGATGGCCGCCATCAGGCAAATGAAGGCGCCCCAGGAGTTGCCAACGAGGTGTGCGGGGCGTGCGTCCGTCGCCCGTAGGAATGCGAGCAGGTCGTCGACATGCGGCTTCATCGTGTCCCGCCCGCCAGTCGAGAGATCTTCATTCGGCCACGCGTAGCGGCGGCTGTAGGCGATCGCCCGGCGACGGCTCCCGACCACCGGTAGCTGCGCGCCCCAGATCGTCAGGTCCGAGATGCCGCCGTGGACGAAGACCACCGGATCGCCAGCGCCCAGCTCGCGGTACGCCAGTGTGCGGCCATCGACGCTCACCGCCCGGAGGTCCTGCGGAACGCTCAGCCCGCGGCTCGTAGCCTCCCCGGCATTCTGACGCTCAGTCATTCTCGGCCTCCTCGGCCACCGCCACCCTAGGGGCCATGTTCATCCCTATTCGGTGGCGCGCCCTGACGATTCCTCTAGTGGACCAGCTCAAGATCCGCTGCGCTATCGCCTCCTTCGGGCGAAGCTCGCTGGCCTGCGTTCGCTGGCTCATCTCGACCTAGGTCCTTGCTTGCCGGACAAAGCATGCTCCGAGGAGCAGAGCCGCACAAGAGGGCAGGTGCTGCTCCAGTGTTCGCCCCCTGATTACCGACCAGCAAGATTGCTACGCTGCGATGGCGCGGAGGACAACGCCTGGAAGGACGATCCGGCATTTGGTAGCGGCCGGGTCGAATCCTCTCGCCCCGACCAGCCGAGCCCTTGTTTACCATGCGGGCAAGCACATGATGCGCGCCGCGGAGCCAATTCCCGGGAAGGCTGCATCACTTCTGGCTGGGGGGACTGCATACTCGCTCGCGGGACGTACGATCTCGCATCGTCCGCGCGGCTGGGCGCGTCACCGCCGCCGGCACGTGGCGCCGCCCAGCTCCCGGAGCCACTGCGCCGCCGCCACGTGGTTGGCGTCCTGCTCGAGCACGTCGCGGAACGCCCGCGCAGCGGCTCGCCGGCCCCCGAGGCCGGCGAGGGCGAGTCCCTCGAGGTACCGGCACTCGATCCGGTTCCTGTGCGACAAGTCGTCCTCGAACAGGAGGAACGAGGGCAGGGAGGCCGCGAAGTAGTCGATCCGGACCTCCTCGCGCGACCGCCGGACGGCCGCCCGCCGGAGCTCTTCGAGGAGCCGGGTCGCTCCCTCATCGTCCCCGAGTGCCCGGAGGGCGAGCGCCCGCCAGTACGCCGGCTCGGCAAGGGGCTCGCGCGAGTCGCCCTGCGGGGAGGCCGCTCGAGACAGCCACGCACGCGCGCCGTCCTCGTTCCCCGCGTCCCGGTGGGCGAGACCCAGGAGGTAGTGCGCCTCGTTGTCAGGAGTCAGCAGGTGCTTTCCCTCGCCGAGGTTGTCCGGGTAGGTCGTCGCCGCCTCGGCGAACCGGCAGGCATCTCTCGCGCGCCCCGCCGACAGCGCCTCGCGGGCGAGCGCGAAGTTTGCGGCAATCCATTGGCGGGCCACGAGCCCCTCACCCCCCTCCCACGGGTGGAACCGCCGGGTCCGGAGCACCTTGAGTGCCCCGTCGTGCCGCCCGAGCTCATTCAGCAGCGTCACCTGCTCCGTCGCGAGATCGTCGCGCCGGTCGACGAGCGCCGGACTGCGCTCGAGCAGGGCCAGGCGCTCGGCCGGCGGCTCGTTGAGCTTCTTGCGCAGCTGGTCGAACTCGTAGAGCAGCCGGGCGTCGTCCGGGGCCGCGCGGAGTGCCCGAACGTACGAGGCACGCGCCCGCACCGAGTCACCGCAATGGTTGTACTGCGCGATGCCCAAGTTCCGATGGACGATCGCGAACGACGGGTCCAGCCGTCGCGAGCGCTGCCACGCTCGAATGGCCTCGCGGTAGCGTCTCCGGTCGTAGAGCAGGTTGCCGAGGTAGTAGGGGGCCCTCGCGTCGGATGGGTTCAGGGCGGAGGCCAACCGAAGGATCTCGATCTCCTCCAGCCGTGCCGGGAAGCAGAAGTCCGGAGGCATACGACCGCCGAGCCGGACGTGCCGACGGGCCCCCGCCTCATCGCCGGCCCGGTGGCGGAGCCAGCCGATCGTGTAGTGGATCAAGGGATGGACGGATCCCTCCGCGTCGTCCGGATCGAGGAGTCGCTCGAGCACGGCGATTGCCTCGGGGAGCAGCCCCGCCCGGGCGTAGTCGTGAGCGACGTCGAGGTGCGTCTGGGGGCCGCCCGGCAGCCGCGATCCGCTCGGCGCCTCGCCGACAAGGATCCGCTCGTGCCGGGCCCACGCGTCGAGTGGGTCGAGCGCCAGCGTGGACCGGACGAGCTCGCTCGCGTCCGACGTATGGCCCAGCCGCCGGAGGACGGCCGCCTGAAGGTCGCGCGCCCCGAGATGGCCGGCGTTCGTGGCGAGCGCACGCCCCGCGAAGGCGAGGGTGGCGTCCCAGTCTCCCCGGCTAGCGGCCAGCTCGGCGCGGCCCGTGTCGCCTGCCGACTGCCACGCGCCGTTCCACGTCGACTTCGCGAAGGCCGCTTCCGCCTCCTCGGGCCGGCCCAGGTGGCGCAGGACGAGACCCAGCGTGTAGTGCGCCTCGCCGTCGTACGGGTTCGGATTGCGCCGGGTCAGCGTTTCGATCGCCCGGCGGAGGTGCCGCTCGGCCTTGTCGAACTCGCCACGGCGGAGGTGCCAGCGACCGAGCGCGGTGTTCGCCCGGCTGTCCCGCGGCTCGCGGCGGAGCGCCTCGCGCCAGTACTCCTCCGGCCGGCGCGTCGCGTGGCGGTACTGCTCGAGGTGGAGCCCGGTGAGGAACAGCTCCTCGACCGAGGCTATGTCACCGGGGAGCGGCGGCTCCGTCGCCGCCGGCGGCGGTTCGCGGGCCTCGATCCGTTCCGGATGGTACTCGATGATCGACCGGCCGTCGGCGGCGACGGCGAGGCGGAGCTCCGGCTGTGCGATGCCCGCCGGCAGCGCGACCCATTCGACGAGCGGCGCGTCCGGGGCGAGGTCCACCACACGGTCGAGCAGGTCGCCGTCCGGTCCAGCGAGCACGACCCGGGCCCCGGGGAGCGGCCGCGTGACCGCAACCCCGACCCGTGCCCGGCCGTCCGCCTCGACCTCGAGGCTGACCGCCGCGTCGAGGTTCCCCCGCTGGGCCGGGCCGATCCGCCGGATCGGGTACCAGAACTGGCTGAACGTCTTCGTCTCGTACGGCGCGAGGAACGAGAAGTCCGGCTGGTTGTCCGTGTAGACGCCGGCCATGAGTTCGACGTACGGCCCGTCGGCGTCGGTGAGGTTCCGATCCCAGGCGTAGGCGAACTCGTGGTTGCCCCACGTCCACTGCTTCTTGCCCGGCGCGATGTGATGGTCCGCCCAGTGCACGAAGCCCGCCTCACGGGCGTGGTCGTAGCCGCCGAAGAAGTCGTGCCGGGTCTCCATCGCCATGTACGAGGTCGGGACCGGGATGTTGCGGTACCACCCGAGGTCCGCCTCCTCCGGCGTCCGCGCGCCGTAGTCCACGCCGTAGTAGAGGCCGCGCCCCACCGGGAACGTCGACATGGCCCGTTTGGCGTGGTCGGCAACGTACCGGACGTCGGGCGGGAAGAACGACTGGTAGCGATCGTTGACCCGGGCGGCGACGTTCGCCCACCATAGGAACGTCTGGACCAGCGGTGTCCGGTTGTAGAGCCGGACCCGGGCCTCAACGAGCGCCGAGTCGGGGTGCAGGGTCACCCCGACCATCCCCTTCATTCGTTCCATCGGCTCGTGCTCGGAGAGCCAGACCGTGATGCTCCCGTCGGGCTGAGTCTCTATCGTCCAGTCGACCGGCATGAACGTCGACGGTCGATGGTGCTGGGGCCAGTTGAACTCCACTCCGCCGGAGATCCACGGGCCGAGGAGTCCCACGAGCGCCGGCTTGATGACGTTCTGGCGATAGAAGAAGTCGTAACCGTTCGTCCGGTCCATCCCTACGTGGATCCGGCCGCCGATCTGCGGCAGGATCATCAGCCGGACGTAGCGGTTCTCGAGGTGGATGGCCTCCCATGACCGATCCACGCGCTCGTCCGAGACCCGGTCGGTGAACGGGTTCGGGTAGACCCGCCCGCTGCTGCCCTGGTAGACGCGCTTCTCGAGGAACATCGGGTTCGGGTCCGGCGGCATCTCCGGGTAGGTCGGGATGACGACAGGTTCTGCCCAGGCAGCGACGGGGGCGGCCCGGAGGGCATCCGGGCGATCCGGCAGGTCCATCAGCGTGGTCTCCCTGAACGCGGGGGATGAGCAGGCCGGCGGGGCCCGGAAGCGGCGCGCGACCCGTCTGGGTACTGTGTTGGTGAGCCGACCCCGACAGCCGGGGGGGCGACAGCGAGGACAGGAGGCGGACGAGTGCACGTTGCTGTGATCGAAGCGGGACCGGCGGCCGGACCCGGACGGTCCACTTCGGCGACGGTCACGGGAGCGACACCGGCGCCGGCTGGCTGGCCTCGTTCTACCCGGCGACGCTGCGCCTGTTCGACGAGCTGGGGGAGCGCCGCGGCCTCCGGCCAATGCAGCTCCGCGGAGGCGGCGACCTGCGCCTCGACGGCGAATTCCATCCGACCCCGAACTCGATCCCCCGCCTCTTCACGACCGCGCTCCTGGGCCCGGTGGACAAGGTCCGCTTCTTCGCCGGGATGGCGCTGCTGTTCGTCGTGTTCTGCGGCGACTGGCGCGTCCAGCCGTGTGTCGAGGGGGCGGTCCGCTCGGGGATCACCGCGGCTCGCTGGCTCGGCACCACTGCCTCGGCCTAGGAGCCGGATGTCCGGGGTCATGATGCCTCGAACAGGCCCGCCCCCGCTGAGGGCCGGACGGTCCACACACGCGGGGTGAGAGAGGTTCGAGCCGGGTAGTCCCGGAGGACCGCCGCGCGGAGGCTGTCGACTGCGTCGCGCGCGACGAGGTTGACCGTGCAGCCCCCGAATCCCGCCCCGGTCATCCGGGCTGCCGCGACCCCGGGTGTCGCCAAGGCGATCCCGACGAGGGCGTCCAGCTCCGGCGAGACCACCTCGAAGAGGTCGCGGAGCGACGCGTGGCTCTCGGCGAACAACCGGCCCACCGCCGCAAGGTCCCGGGCCTCGAACGCCTCGATCGTAGCGAGGACGCGCTCGTTCTCGTGGACGATGTGCTCGCACCGTCGGTAGGTCACGTCGACCGTCAGGGCCCGGAGCCGCGGGAGCATCGCCGGCGCGACATCCCGGAGCGCACGGATCGATGGGTCCTCCGCCGCGAGCGCGGCGACGCCGGCCTCGCACTGGGCGCGCCGGACATTGTACTCGGACGCCACGAGACGGCGCGGCGAACCCGTGTCGCAGGCGACGAGGACGTGGTTCGGGAACGGAATCGCGACCGGCCGCCAGGTCGAGCGAGCGGCAGTCGAGGAGGAGGGCCGCCCCGTCCATCCCGAGCGAGGAGGCGAACTGGTCCATGAGTCCCACGTTTGCCCCGACGTACGCGTTCTCCGCCCGCTGGCAGAGGCGGGCCAGGGTCATCCCGTCCAGGCCACCGCCGGTTCCAGCCGTGAGCGCCCAGGCGGATGCGAGCTCGAGGGCGGCCGAGGACGAGAGGCCGGCCGATTCCGGCAGGTCGCTGGCGACCACGCCCCGCAGCCCGCGGAGCGACACACCGGCCTCGAGGAACGCCCAGGCGGTGCCGGCCACGTAGTCGATCCACTCGCCGGTCCGCGGACCGATCGCCCCGAGGTCGAAGGCGCGCCGCTCGCCGGTCGCGGCGAGGGTTAGCTCCACCCGGCGGTCATCCGTCGGGACGAACGCGATCCGGATGGCCAGATCGATCGCCGCCGGCAGGACGAATCCCTCGTTGTAGTCCGTGTGGTCGCCGATCAGGTTGACCCGGCCCGGTGCGCGGACGACGAGCATGCGGTGCGGCGAGGTGACGGCCTCCGGGACGAGCTCGGTAAGGATCGCATGGAGGTTCGCCGGCGAGAGCTCCGGGTCGACGACGAGGCCGGGCTCAGTGGCCATCCGCGACGACCTGCATCGGCGGCGCCTCCTCGCGGAACGTGACCCGGATCGCCGCCAGTCTCGACGCGCTCGCCTCGGGGAGCGAGTCGGTGATGAACAGCCCGGTCGCGGTCTCGACCGAGGCGCGGATCTTCGTGAGCCGCTCGTTGCGGTGGGGCGGCAGGAACTCGAACGCGAGGTGCCAGTCCTCCGCTCCGGCTGGCGCCTCCATCGCGACCATCATGTACGGGAGCTCGAACCCGAACAGGCCGTCGTAGCGGACGACGGCGGCACGGAGGGCGGCGGCGAGCGCGCGCTGCTCGTCCGGGCGAAGGTCCCCGAGTCGGCGGAGCCCATGCCGCCGCGCCAGGACGTGGACCTCGAACGGCCAACGCGGCGCGAACGGGACGGTTACGAGGAACTGCTCGTCGACCGAGAGGACCCGCTCGCTCGCCATGTCCTCCTCGACCAGCGAGCAGGTCAGACACGCTCCGGTCGCTGCGCGTCCCCCGGCGAGGGCCGTGACCCGACCGGCGATGAACGGCGGGAGGTGATCGAAGGCGTAGATCTGGCCGTGTGGGTGGGACAGGGTCGCCCCCAGGGCGTCGCCCCGGTTCTCGAAGATGAGGACGAACGCGTGGCGCTCGTCGGCCCAGAGTGCCGACGAGCGATCTCGCCAGACCGCGACGACCCGGGCGAGCGAGACCGGATCCAGCGTCCCGAGGGATCCGACGTGCTCCTCCGTGTACAGCACGACCTCGCACCGCCCGACGGATGGCGCGACGTTCGCGAGATCGGGCACCGGCGGAGGATCGTCCAGCAGGGCGGGAAAGCGGTTGTCGAAGACAGCGGCCTGATAGCTGAACGGGACCTCGGGACCGCCGGGGCACAGCGGGCAGACTGGCCCGCCAGGGGGTCGGTCACTGGAGTGTGGCCGCGTGTTGCGCGCCGGCGAGAACGCGATCCACGTCGCGGTCAGCCGATCGAGTCGCTTCTGGAGCGCGGCCGGCTGGACGCGCGGCCAGTCGTCGCCGGGCCGTCCGCGGAGCTCGCCGTAGACGTGCAGCCGGCGCCCATCGGCGCCCTCGAACGTGTTCCGGCGCAGGGGCTGGACCCGGTCGTCGCTCACCGAATGACCTCCTCCGCGTCGACGCCGAGGAGCCGGTCGACCTCCTCGCGCGTCGGCAGCCCCTCCTGGTCGCCCACGCTTCCCACCGCCGCGGCCCCGCAGGCGTTGGCCAGGTCGAGGGCGGCCGCTGGCTCCATGCCTTCGAGCTGCGCCGCGATCCAGCCCGCGCAGAACGCGTCGCCCGCCCCGACCGGATCCACCGCCAGCGGAACCGGGATCGCCGGCCGCCGGACGACCTCGCCGTCGCGGTCCAGCGCCAGCGCTCCGGCTCGGCCAAGCTTGATGACCACCCGGGCCCCGGTCGCCGCGGCCACGGCCACGGCGACTTCTTCGGCCCCGGACGAGGGTGCGAGCCCGGCGAGGACCGCGCCCTCCTCGAGCCCGGCGAGGACGACGTCCACCCGCCCCGCGAGGGGCCGGAGCACCTCCACGGCATCGGCGTCCGACCAGAGCCGGCGCCGGAGGTTCACGTCGAGGCTGACCGTCAGGCCGTGGCGTCTCGCCAGCTCCACCGCCCGATCCGCTGCCGCGCGGGCCGAATCGGACAGTGCCGGGGTAATGCCGGACAGGTGGAGCCAGCGGGCGGCGGCGATGACCGCCTCCGCGGCGTCCACGTCCGCTGCCGCGAGCCGGGATCCGGCGGACCCGGCCCGCCGGTAGGCTACCTCACGCGGTCCTACGGAGCGCCGGTCGCGGAAGAGGAGTCCGGTCGGCGCGGGGTCGACCGGTAGATGCGCGACGTCGACGCCCTCGCCGCGCAGGCGACGCACGATCGTCGTTCCGAACGGGTCGTCGCCGACGCGCCCGATGAACGTGCTAGGGTGGCCGAGTCGAACGAGCCCGACGGCGACGTTCGCCTCGGCGCCGGCCACGTGGCGGGTGAGCGTCGGCGCGTCCGCGAGGGATGCCGCCTCGGCACCGACGAATGCCACCAGGCACTCCCCGAGGGTGACCACCTCGGGATCGTCGCCGGGGGATCGTCTCGGGCCTCCGGTCGGGTTCACGGACGTGCCCCGGCGACCGCGGCGACGACCTCTGCGGCCCGCCGGCGGACCGTGTCTGGGTCGCCGCTCGCGGTCAGCCAGCCGCCCAGACCCACGGCCAGGGCGCCCGCCGCGATGAACGAGGGGGCGGTGTCGGCGGTCACGCCGGCGGTGGGCACGAGCGGGATGTCGCGGAACGGTCCGCGGAACTCGCGGATGAACGACGGTCCGACGACCGATGCAGGGAAGAGCTTCACCGCCGCGGCTCGGGCTCGCCACGCGGCGAGCACCTCGCTCGGGGTCATGGCGCCGGGGAAGGCCGGGATGCTCTGGGCGGCCGCCCAGGCCACGAGACCGAGATCCGTGTTCGGCATGACGAGGAACCGCGCCCCGGCGGCGATCGCCGCCTCGGCCCCGGGGACGTCGAGGACGGTGCCCGCGCCGACGAGCAGATCGCCCTCCGGGAACCGGGCGGCGAGCGCCGCGAGCGCGTCGAGGGCCGCCGGGCTGTTGAGCGTCACCTCGAAAGCACGGACGCCGCCGGCGAGTAGCGCCTCGCCGATGGCGACGACCCCGGACGGATCCAGTCCGCGCCCGATCGCGATGACGCCCGGACCGGAGATCGCTTCGGGAATCGGGGGGCGGGCCGGACCCTCGGCCGCCGTCCGTCCGGCCGTCATGCGGCGTGATCCTCGAAGCCGGGCACCCCCTGCTCGTGCAGGCGGTCGAGTAGGCCGTCGAGTGTGGCCGCCTCGTGGGCGTCGAGCTCGCGGGCCGGCTCGCGCAGCGCACCGCTCGAGAAGACGCCCTGGCGACGGAGCAGCCGCTTTGCCCCTAGCAGCAACAGGTCGAGCGACTGGGCCTCGTACGAGAGCAGGGGGAGAATCCGCCGGTAGAGCTCTTCGGCGCCGGACCCATCCTCGGACCGCGCGAGGCGGTCGATCGCGAGGATTGCCGGACCGAGATCGCATCCGGGCATGCAGCCGGACGCCCCGCGCCGAATGCTCTCGAGATACTGGAGGCCGCCCCACCCGGCGACGATCTCGATGCCGGCCGCGGCCGCGGCCGACGTCTTGGCGCCGGCCCCCGGGATCTCCACCTTGAGGGATCGGACGAGCGGATGGGCGGTCGCCATTGCGAGGACCGCCTCGACCGGCAGCGTCACGCCGGTCACCTGCGGGGAATCCTGCACGAGGATCGGGATGCCGGCGGCATCGGCGAGGTGCCCGAAGTGCGCGACGAGCTGATCCTTCGAGCGGGCGCCGGCGGGCGGCAGAACCATGAGTCCCGCGGCGCCCGCGGCCGCTGCCCGGCGGGCCCGGTCCTGGGCGATGGCAGTGGCACCGTCGAGGCCGACGACGAACGGACGCCGACCGTCGCAGGCCTCGGCGACGGTCGCGACCGTTTCGTCCCGCTCGCGCTCCGTGAGCGTCCAGGCCTCCGACGCGAGGCCGAGAACGACGAGGCCGTCGACGCCGTGAGCGAGCATGCGAGCCACCAGCGCCCGGAGCTCATCGAGGCAGACGGTCTGGTCCGGAGATGGACCGAACGGAACGTGCAGGACGGGCCGAATCCCGGCGAATGCCGCGCTCAAAGGGTTGTGGACCACCTCCGCAATGTCGGACGTGCCGTGCGCGCGGACACGTCTCCGAGTTGACGGTTCTCTCGATCGTACTATAGTATGACCATTATGTACGCGCCACCGTCGCCGCGGCGTGGGCTGCACCGCCTCGCCGTCGACGCACTCGGGCTGCGCATCGTCCAGGGCGAGTTGCCCGCGGGCTCCGTCCTCCCCAGCGAGGCCGAGTTGAGCCTCTCGCTGGACATGAGCCGGACTGTGATCCGCGAAGCTCTCAAGGTACTGGCGTCGAAGGGTCTCGTCGAGTCTCGACCGAAGACCGGGACGCGGGTGCTGCCCCGCGCTCACTGGAAACTGATCGACGCGGACGTCCTCGGCTGGCAGTTCGACGCCGGCGCGGACCCCGATTTTCTCCGCAGCATCACGGAGGTTCGCTCGATCATCGAGCCTCGGGCCGCCGGCCTTGCCGCGGTGCGCAGGACCGAGGGGGAGATGGCCCGACTCGAGCAGCTCCTAGCGCGGATGGGGGACACGATCGAGAACCGTCCGGCCTACATCGCCGCCGACCTCGAGCTTCACGCCGAGATCCTCCAAGCGACCCACAACGAGTTGCTAACCCAAATGACGGGGACGCTCACCGTTGCGCTCCAGGCGGCGCGCGAGGTGACGACGCAGATCCCCGGCGGCATGAGCGCCGCGATGGCGATCCACCGGGCCGTCGTCGAGGCGATCCGGGATCGGGACGAGGCACTCGCAACCTGTGCGATGGCGGACCTCGTCGACACCGCCGCTCGCGATGCCGAGGAGATTCTCGGCCGCGACAGCGTGCGGAGCGTCCTCGCACCGAGGGCGGCGGGATGAACGACGGGCGGCCACCCGCCAGAACGGTTCCATTGACACGGACGCGTTCGGCCGCTCGGCCCGTCCCCGAAATGCGGGAACCGCCTACGTTTCTGGCGATTTGGACGCCGTAGGCAGCGGCAAAGGAGGGTCAGATTGGCGAACAGGATCATCATGCCGCGCGGTATGCGGCGGGACGACGACATGCGCCCCTTCATGAGGAGTGGATACATGCGGAAGCTCTTGCAGGGTGGAGCCCTGCTCATGGCCCTCGCGCTCGTGGGCTGCGGTCCCGCGGGTGGGACGCCGACCCCGCCGTCGCCGACGCCCGGTGACGGGACGGCTGCGCCAACGGACGGCACGGACGAGGCGCCACTCTTCTACGTGATCAACAAGAGCGCCGACCAGCAGTACTTCATCGATCTGCAGGATTCCTTCGTGGCCAAGATCGAGGAGCTCGGTGGTCGCGCACAGCGGGCGGACGCCCGGCTCGACCCGAACCTCGGGATTAGCCTCGTCAACGACGCGATCTCGGCCGGTGCCCAGGGCATCGCGATCACCGCTCCGGACCAGACGATCGGCCCGGCGATCTCGACCGCTGCCCGGAATGCGGACGTCGCACTCGTGGCGACGGACGACAACATCGAGGACGACCAGGGCAATTCGGTTCCGTTCGTCGGCTTCAGCGGCACGGACATGGGCAACAAGGTCGGCGAGGAGGCTGCACGCCTGCTCCAGGAAGCCGGCTGGCTCGACAACCCGGACACGCTCGGCGTCCTGTCGACCGAGGTCCAGACGCTTTCCGTCTGCGAGGACCGCACCAACGCGGCCAAGCAGCAGATGGGCGACGCGGGCGTTCCCGAGTCGCAGATCTTCCAGGTCCCGTACACCGGCGAGACCCCGTCCGCGCAGGACGCAGCCGGCCCGGTCATCTCGGCCAATCCCGGCGTTGAGCGCTGGGTCGTCTTCGCCTGCAACGACGAGGGCGTTCTCGGTACCCTGAACGCGCTCGGGACCGCGGGCGTCAGCCCGGACAACGTCATCGGCGTTGGGCTCGGCGCCTACGAGGCCTGCAAGCCGTGGGCGGCGAACCAGCCTTCCGGCTTCAAGGCCGCGCTCTTCATCTCGGGCAAGGACGTCGGCTCGGCGGCCGCCGAGGTGCTCTGGAACAAGGTGGTGAACGGCGAGGATCTCCCGGAGAACACGATCGCCAACACGACGATCGTCGATCCGGATACCTGGGAAGACCTCTTCGAGTGCACGGACTGACGTAGCTCCTCCTCCAGAGCGGGTCCGGGCTCCGGCCCGGACCCGACCTCCATCCCCCCGCTGCAAGGCGATTCGCCCCGATGACCACGACCAGGGATCCCGAAGTTCCCGCACCACCCCTCGCCGAATCGCCGGCGCCGTCCGGGATCCTCGAGATCCGTGGCATCGGCAAGGCCTTCCCGAATGTGCAGGCCCTCCAGGACGTGTCGCTCGACGTCCGACCCGGGGAGATCCTCGCCCTCATGGGCGAGAACGGTGCCGGGAAGTCGACGCTCCTGAAGATTCTCAACGGCGATTATCAGCCGGACGAGGGCACGCTCACGCTGGACGGCGAGCGCGTCTCCTTCGCCGGGCCGCGCGAGGCCCGTAACTACGGCGTGCGGGTGATCCAACAGGAGCCGGAGATCATCCCCGGTGTCGACGTCACCGAGAACATCTACGCGGGTGAGCTGCCCAGACGCGGGCTGTTCGTGGACCGAAACCGGCTCAACGAGCTCGTCAGGTCGGACCTGCGCAAGTACGGCTTCGAGACCGTCCTGCCGGTCGGCCTGATGGGCGACGAGCTGTCCTCGGCGCAGCGCCAGCTGGTCGAGATCATGCGGGCGCTGAAGTCGAACATCCGGATCCTGGCGCTGGACGAGCCGACGTCGTCGCTCACGGACGACGAGGTCGACCGGCTGTTCGACCTCGTCCGGCGGCTCCGCGACGACGGCGTCGCGATCATGTACGTCTCCCACCGGATCAAGGAGATCCTCCGGCTCGCGGACCGCGTCGCCGTGCTCCGCGACGGACGGCTCGTCGACGTCCGGCCCTCAGAGGAGCTGACGGAGGGCGAGATCGTTCGCCTGATGGTCGGCCGCGAGCTGCGCGACGTCTTCAAGCGTCGAGAATCAACGTCCGAAGATGTCGTCCTGCGCGTCGAGGGGATCCGCAGCAACTGGCACCGCGGTGTCAGCTTCGAGGTCCGGGCGGGCGAGGTCGTCGGGTTCGCCGGCCTGATCGGCGCGGGGCGGACCGAGCTCGCGAAGGTGGTCTTCGGCGAGCTGCCACGCGACAGCGGCCGGATCTTCGTCGGCGGCCGCGAGGTCGACATCCGCCAGCCCTGGGACGCGATCCGGGCCGGGATCGGATTCGCGCCCGAGGACCGCAAGCGCGAAGGGTTGGTGCTCATCCGGAGCGTCCTCGAGAATGCCTCGCTCGCCATCCTTCGCCGCCTGAGCCGGTTCCACTTCGTCCAGCAGCGTCTCGAGCGCGAAGTCGTCGCCGGGTTCGTCGATCGGCTTCGTGTCCGCACCCCGTCGCTCGAGCAGGAGGTCGGCAAACTGTCCGGCGGGAACCAGCAGAAGGTCGTGCTCGCCCGCTGGCTGGCAGCCCGCCCCAAGCTGCTCATCCTCGACGAGCCTACGCGGGGCATCGACGTCGGCGCGAAAGCGGAGATCTACCGGCTCGTCGACGAGCTCGCGAACGAGGGCCTCGGGATCATGTTCATCTCGTCCGAGCTGCCCGAGATCCTCGGGCTCGCGGACCGCATCTACGTCATGCAGAGCGGGAGGATCACCGGCGAATTGCCCGGTCCGGGCACGACGGAGGAGCAGGTTCTCGCCCTGGCGATGGCTGAGCACCTGACGGTGGCGGAGGCGGCCGGCGAGCCAGCCGACCCGGCGACAGTTGAGGAACACGCGGAATGAGTGAGGCACAGGCGACGAGCGAGGCGGAGCGGCCCCGGCGGGACGGCGTGATCCGGCGCGTCATCAACGCGATCGGTCTCGACAACGTCTCATTGATCTTCGCCCTGGCGATTCTGATCGTCGTCATCGTCTCGAGGCAGCCACTGTTCCTGACCTGGCAGAACCTCATGAACAGCCTTGCCCAGAGCATCGTCATCGTGGGCCTGATGGCGATCGGGCAGACGATCGTCATCGTCGGTGGCGGACTCGACATCTCGGTCGGGTCGACCGCCTCGGTCGCATCGGTGACATCGGCGATTGCTGTCGTCTTCGGCGTGGCCGGCATCCTGCCCCCCGGGATCATGCAGCTGGGGCTGCTCGTCGGGATCCTCACCGGCATGACCCTGGGGCTGATCAACGGCCTCGTCGTCACGGTCCTCCGCGTTAACCCGATCATCGCGACGCTCGGAACGCTCGCGGCATACGCCGGCCTGGCATTCCTCATCGCTCCGGACGGGCGCCCGGTCGGGGTGATCACCCAGCCGGACTTCACCTGGCTCGGGACCGGGCGGATCCTCGCCGACCTGCCGGTCCCGCGCCTGGGCGGACCGTGGACGGGCATCCCGGTGCTATTCGTCATCCTCGTCATCGTCGCGATCCTCGCCCACATCCTCATGCGCTACACGGACTTTGGTCGCTCGGTCTACGCGATCGGCGGCAACGCGACGGCCGCCCGCCTGGGCGGCATCAACCTCCGCCGGTCCCGGCTCGTGATGTACTCGATCTCGGGCATGTGCGCGGGCCTGGCCGGCGTCCTCCTGACGGCCCGAACGACGTCGGGCAACCCGATCAACGGCGTCGGCTTCGAGCTCCAGGCGATCACCGCCGTCTTCCTCGGGGGGGCGGCGACAACCGGTGGCAAGGGCACGATCATCGCGACCGTCCTCGCGTTCATCCTCGTCGGCACGCTGAACAACGGGATGAACCTCATCGGGATCGGTACGTTCTACCAGCGCGTTGCCCTCGGTCTCCTGCTGATCGGCGCGGTCGCGATCACCCAGTGGCGCCAGCAGCGGGCGGAGCGGGCCCGAACCCGGCTGGCGAGCGCCGGCTAAGGGCCGAGCTGCGGGCATGGCCGTGCCGCTCGACCCGGGGTCGGTCCTCGCCACCTACGGCCTCACGGAGGCGGACCTCGCACGGATCGTCGCGAGGCGCACCCGCGCCGGTCCGTCGCTCGACGGGCGGCTGGATGAAGCCGCGTGGGCCGCCGCGGATTGGTCCGGCCGGTTCGTTGACATGGTCAGCGGCGTCCCGGGCCTGTACGACACGCGCGTTGCGGCGCTCTGGGACGACGAGGCCCTCTACGTCGGCTACCGGGTGGAGGAACCGTTCGTCCGCGGGAGGCTGACCGAGCGCGACGATCTCATCTGGTATGACGACGACGTGGAGCTCTTCATCGCGGGCCCGGACGCGTACTACGAGATCGAGGTGAACGCCCTCGGCACGATCTACGAGGTCCTCCACCTCTGGGCGGATGCCTGCGTCCCCGGCGGCCCGTTCGACCGGCCGGAGTTCGATCCGCGCCGCCGGGATGCGCGCGGGTTCACCGGCAACGGCGACCCGGAGCACTGGGACTGGGACGGGCTCCACCCGAGGGGACACAGGTGGTCGTTCCTGGACTGGGACCTGCCGGGCCTCAGGGCCGTGGTTCACGTCGACGGGACGCTGAACGACGACCGTGATGTCGACCGCGGGTGGACCGTGGAACTGGCGCTTCCGTGGGCGGGACTGGCGGCCATCGGCGGGCACGACCTGCCGCCGCGAGCGGGTGACGAATGGCGCTGCTGCTTCGCGCGGTTCAAGAACCTCGAGTTCAACGGGAGACGAATCCTGCCGACCGCCGGCTGGACGCTCAACCGGCACGGCCGCTACGACATCCACGTGCCGGAGGCCTTCAGCCTCCTCACCCTCTCCGACGAGGTGGCGGGTTGACCGGAGGACGCTCCGCGGAGCGCTTCAAGCCTGTGGTCCTCGAGTCCGAGGCGGTCCGGCTGGTCGCCGTCCCGGCGCTGGGGGCGCGGGTCGTCTCGCTCGGCGACCGCCGCACCGGGCGCGAGTGGCTCGTACCCGGCCAAGGGCCGGCCGACAGGCGAGCGGCGGCGGCCTGGGCGGCCCCGCAGGCCGTCTTCGGCGGCGACATCGCCAGCGGCTGGGACGAGTGCCTGCCGTCGGTCGCGCCGGCGGACGATCCCACCGGTCTCGCTGCGAGGCTTCGTGACCACGGGGATGCCTGGGGCCGGCCGGCCCGCGTCACCGTCGACGGAGCGTCGCTGACGGCGGTCTCGGACGGCGTGCACTGGCCGTACGCGTTCACCCGGAGGCTGGCCGTCGTCGACGATTCGGTGGACATCGACTACGAGATCGAGAACCGAGCGGTACGCGACCTCCCGTTCCTGTGGTCGATGCATCCGTTGCTCAACGTGCCCGAGGGGAGCCAGATTTACCTGCCGGGCATCGACGAGGTCGCCGTCTCGCACGCGGCAGGCCTGCGGCTTCGCCGGCCGGCGGACGCGCTCCGGTTGGCATCGGCAGCGGATCTCGTGCGGTTGCCGTCCGACGGTCTGGCCTGGCCCGTGGCGGAGGTCGCCGATGGGCCGTTCGCGCTCGACCGGACGCTCGGGCCGGACGCGGGGATTGCCCTGAAGCTGTACGCGCAGGCGCCTCACGGCGGCCGCGCAGCCGCAGAGACGCCGGATGGCGAGTGGCTGGGGTTCGCGTGGGATCCGGGGGCGATTCCGTTCGTCGGCGTCTGGCTCGATTACGGCGGCTGGCCGGAGCGCGCACCGGTGAACCAGGTCGCGATCGAGCCGACGACCGCCCCGGCGGATGATCTCCCGGGGGCGATGCGGGTCGGCCGCGCCGTCGCGCTCCCGGCCGGCGGGCGCTTCGAGTGGTCGGTCCGCCTGCGGCTCGGCGTCGGCGCCGCATTGCTCGAGGCGTTCCTGCGAGGCTGAGCGCGGCGCGGCGCGTTGCTTTCCCCAGCGCCTGACCAGCGTGTATGATGATATGATGAAGCCGTGCGATGGCACGATGACCACCGGGGCCTTGGACGGCATCCGGGTTATCGACGCGTCGCAGATGCTGGCCGGGCCGATCTGCGCGATGCGGCTCGGCGACCTCGGGGCCGACGTCATCAAGGTCGAGCCGCCCGGGCGTGGCGAGTACAACCGGACCCACGGGTTCGGGCCGCTCAGAATCGGGGGCGAGACGCCGACCTTCCTCGGGCTGAACCGGAACAAGCGGAGCGTCGTCCTCGACCTCAAGCATCCCGACGGGCTCGCCACGCTCCTCGACATCGTACGGTCCAGCGACGTCTTCCTCCAGAACTACCGCGTGGGCACGGCGGAGCGTCTCGGGGTGGGCTGGGAGCAGCTCCACGCCGTGAACCCGCGGCTCGTTTGCGGCCAAATCTCCGGCTACGGCGAGCACGGCCCCTACCGCGACCGGCCGGGCCAGGACCTCCTCGTCCAGGCGATGTCCGGGTCGATGTGGGCCGTCGGGGCGGCAGGGGATCCGCCGCAGCCCGGCGCTCTCTGGGCGGTCGACGCGATGACCGGTTACCAGGCCGCGATCGGCGTGCTTGCGGCGCTCATCGCGCGAGGACGAACGGGCGAGGGCCAGAAGGTGATGGTGTCGATGCTCACCACGGTGCTCGATTGCCAGGTCCAGGAGCTCGTCGCGTTCCTCAACGGCGGCCTTGAACCGGAGCGGCCGACCGTCGCCACGGCCCACGCGCTCATCCCCGCGCCGTACGGCGTCTATCGGGCCGCCGACGGTTGGCTGGTCCTCGCGATGGCGCCCCTCGCGGCACTCGGGGACGCCCTCGACGACCACCGGCTCCGCAGGATGGACGACGAGGTCGACGGCACGGTGAACCGGGAGGCGATCGACGCGATCCTTCGTCCGATCCTCGCCTCCCGCACGACCGCCGAGTGGATCGCCCACTTCGACGCCCGCCGCCTCTGGTCGGGCCGCGTGTACACGTATGCTGAGCTCGTCGCGGATCCCCACCTCGCGGCGATCGGCGGGCTCGTCGAGGTCGAGCACCCGATCGCCGGCCGGATTCGGATGCCCGCGCCACCGATCCACCTGTCCGCGACGGACAGCGCCGTGCGTCGCCCGCCGCCGCGTCTCGGCGAGCACACGGACGAGGTGCTCGACGAAGTCCTGGGCTACGATCGGAACCGGATCGAGCGGCTGCGGGCACGCGGCGCGTTCGGCACTCCCCAGGGCGCTCCCGAGGGGGTGACCTCGTGACGGATCGCAGCGGCACGGCCCCGGAGGGCGCCGTCCACCTCGCGATCGACGGCGCGATCGCGACCCTGACGATCGACCGTCCGTCGAAGCGGAACACGTTCACGGTCGGGATGGGCGCCCAGTTCGGCGAGCATTGCGCGGCGATCGATCGCGACGAGGCCATCCGGGTCGTCGTGGTCGGAGCCGTCGGGGAGGCTGCCTTCTCGGCCGGGAGCGACGTCGCCCTGCTCGACGACCTCGGGACCACCTGGCAGGGTCGGAACCGCGCCGCCTACGGGCGCGATTACATCGGGCCGCTCCTCCGGTTGCGCAAGCCGGTCATCGCCGCGATCCGCGGCTACTGCCTCGGCGGCGGCCTCGAAGTCGCCCTCGCCTGCGACGTCCGGATCGCGTCGGAGACCGCCACGTTCGGGACGCCGGAGATCAGGCTCGGCTGGCACGCGGGGTCCGGGAACACGACGATCCTGCCGCGCCTCATCGGCTACGGGAACGCCGCCCGGTGGATCCTCACCGGCGACCACTTCAGCGCGGCCGAGGCGCACCGCGTCGGCCTCGTCCAGGAGGTCGTCCTGGACGACCGGCTCGAGCTGCGGGTTCGGGAGCTGGCCGAACGGATCGCCGAGAACCCCCCGATTGCCGTCCAGTCGGCGAAGCACCTGATCCGCCTCAGCCAGGGCACCTCGATCGAGCAGGGCCTGGCGTGGGAGAACGATCTGTACACGTATTGCATGACGACCGCCGATAGCCGCGAGGGGATCGCCGCCTTCGTCGAGAAGCGGCGGCCGACGTACCGGGGTGAGTGAGTGGGCGATGGAGGGACGAGGCTTCGAGGTCGCCTCCGGCGTGCACCGGATCGAGGCTCCGCTCGGCGAGCGGATCGTCGCCTGCCACCTCGTCGTGGGGAGCGATGCCGCGCTCCTCGTCGACACCGGCGTGGACGCAACGCCCGCCGGGTCGATCCTCCCGTACGCCGCATCGATCGGCCTGGACCCCGCGCGGATCCGGTGGGTGATCGTGACTCACTGCGACGTCGACCACATGGGCGGCAACGCCGCCTTCCGCGAGCTCGTCCCGACGGCCGTCTTCGTCGCCCACGATGACGACGCCGACCTTATCGAGGACGTCGACCGGATCGTCGACGAGCGCTACTCGGAGTTCGCCGCGGGTCACGGCATCGACATCGACGACGCGATGAAGTCGTGGTGCCACGAGGCCGCCCGCCCGACCCCGGTCGACCTGCGCGTGCGCGGGGTCCGCGAGTCGATCCGGCTCGGGGTCGACCGCACGGTCGAACTCGTCGCCACGCCCGGTCACTCACCGGGGAGCCTGAGCGTGTGGGACCCGTCCGGCCGCGCCCTCATCGTCGGCGATGCCGTCCTCGGGTCGACCGTCCGATACGCCGATGGGCGGCCGGCCTTCCCGCCGACCTACCGCGACCCGCGCGACTATCGGTGGACGATCTCCGGCCTGGAGCGCTTCCATGCGCGCTTCCTGCTGACGAGCCACGACCCCGTCTTCGAAGGCGAGTCCGTTGCCGCCTATCTGGACGAGAGCCGGGCCTTTGCCGTTCGTCTCGAGCACGAGGCGCTGCGCGAGCTCCGAGCCGGCGGACAGCGGACGACCCGCGACCTCATCGAGGTCCTCGCGCCGCGCGTCGGCGAGTGGGACCGCTCCGCCTGGCCCTTCCTCGCGAACGAGCTCGTCGGCCACCTCGAGGAGCTTGAGGCCGACGGCGTCGTCGGTCGGTCGAGCGGGCCGGACGGCCTCGTCGGTTGGGAGATCGCGTCGTGAGCGGCCGGCTCGCCGGGCGCGTCGCGATCGTCACCGGCGGGGGGCAGGGGATCGGCGCCGCGATCACTGAGCGCTTCTGCGAGGAGGGGGCGCGGGTCGCGCTCGCCCAGCGCAACGAGGAGGTCGGCGGGGCGCACGCCGCCCGGCTCCGGGCCGCCGGCCACGAGGCGATCCACGTTCGCACGGACGTCGGCGACCGCGATCAGGTCGAGCGGCTCGTCGCGCGGACCGTCGACGCCCTCGGCCCGCCCGACATCCTCGTGAACAACGCGGGCATCGGCGTCTTCGCGGATCCCCTCCGGATGACCGAGGAGGAGTGGCACCGCTGCTTCGCCGTCGATCTCGACGGAGCCTGGTACGCGACGCGGGCGGTCCTGCCGCACATGCTCGACCGCGGGCGGGGGAGCATCGTCAACATCGCCTCGAACCATGCCTTCCAGATCATCCCGGGCTGCTTTCCCTACCCGGTCGCGAAACATGCGCTCATCGGGATGACCCGTGCCCTCGCTGTCGAGTACGGAGCGCGGGGCATCCGCGTGAATGCGGTCTGTCCGGCCTACATCGAGACGAACGCGGCGACGGCCTACTGGGACACGTTTCCCGACCCCGCCGTGGAGCGACGCCGTGCGGGCGGACTCCACCCGGTCGGCCGGGTCGGGCAGCCGGACGAAGTCGCATGGGCGGTCGTCTTCCTTGCGTCGGACGAGGCGAGCTTCGTGAACGGCGAGGCACTCATGGTCGACGGCGGCATCGGCGTTGTCGTGAATGGCCACGGGATCCCATTCGTGCCCGGCGTCGGGCCGTCCGGGATCGCGGGCGCGCCGGACGCCCCGGAGGACCAGTGAGCGAGGGTCGTCGGCGCGCAGGCCCGCCCCCGGCCCCCGGCGCCGGGCGCGTCGGCTTCCCTCGGCGCGGTCTCGTCCCCCACGTCGTGGATGCGCTCGGGCGGCGCATCGTTGCCGGTGAGGTGCCGCCCGGATCGGCGCTGCCGATCGAACCGCAGCTCGCGTCCACGTTCGGCGTCTCGAGGACCGTCGTCCGCGAGGCGATGAAGATCCTCTCCGCCAAGGGCCTCGTCGAGGGCCGGCCGATGACTGGGACGCGCGTCCGGCCACGCTCGGCGTGGCACCTCCTCGATCCGGACCTCCTGGGCTGGTGGTCGGGCGCCGGCGGCGCCCGGGAGATCCTCAACGATCTCGCGGAACTGCGCCGCATCGTCGAGCCACCCGCGGCGCGGATGGCCGCCGAGCGGAGGCCGCCGATCCCGCTCGAGCGGCTCGAGGCGGCCTGGACGACGATGCAGGCGAGCCTCGAAGACCCGGAACGCTTCATTGAGGCGGATCTCGCCTTCCACCACGCGATCCTCGCCGCCACCGGCAACGTCCTCCTCGAGCAGCTCCTCGCCGCCATCGAGGCGGACCTGCGCATCGCCCGCGAGGTCCAGGTCCGGGTCGGCGGGGGCCAGCTGCCGCTGTCCGGTGATCCCTTGCCGCTGCACGAGCGGGTGCTCGTCGCGATCCGGCAGGGCGACGGGGTGGCGGCGGAGGCCGCGATGCGCGACGTGGTGCAGGCGGCGGCGCTCGACGCGGAGCGGGCGATCACGACGTCCGGCGGGCTGTCGCGGTGACGACCGGCCGCCAACGGCTGGCTCGTGCCGCGGAGCGCCTGGTGCGGCATCCGAACGGGGCCTGGTTCTACGGTGACTCGATCGGCTTCGAGGGGTTGATCGCCGCGACCGACGTCCTCGACGATCCGCGCTATCTCTCGTTCGCCCACGGATTCCTGCGCGGCTGGGCGGCCCGCGATCGACCATACCGGGAGGACGACAACACCGCCCCCGGCCACGCGCTCTGCACGATCGTCGAGCGGACGGGCGACGGGCTCCTCCTCGAAGCCGGGCGCCGGCTCGCCGAGCACCTGGGCGCGCGGCGCCGGATCGCCGGTGTCTCGGTCACGTTCGAGGACGCGCGGCGATCGCTGCGGCCGCCGTACGGGCCGGTCGAGCTATCGCAGGAGGAGGCGGCGCTGCTCGACGATCCGGGCGCGGGGATCTACGTCGACTGCCTCCATTTCGACCCGCCGTTCCTCGCCCATCTCGCTCGCCTGACCGGCGAGGACGACTGGGCGACACGGGCGATCGACGAGGCGCTCGGCTACTGGCGGCTTCTCGGCGATCCTGCCACCCAGCTGATCCACCACTTCTGGCTCGAGCGGACCGGTCGGGCCTACGGGCTGGGCTGGGGACGCGGCCAGGGCTGGGCGCTTCTCGGCCTGCTGGACGTCGTGGCGCTTGTCGATCACGACCGGCCTGGTCGTGTGGAGCTCGCCGGCCACGCGCTGGCGCTCGCCGACGCGATGGTCCGCCGCCAGCGCGACGACGGGGGCTGGAACGCCGTGGTCCAACTGCCGGCCTCGGGCGACGAGACGTCGACCGCGGCGTTCATGGCGGTGGCGTTCCACCGCGGGATCGCCCTCGGGGTCCTGCCGGTCGAGCCGTTCGCCCCCGCCGGGGAGCGGGCCTGGGCGGCGACCCGGGGCGCCCTCGACGAGACCGGGCTCCTGGCCGGCGTCTCTGCTGCCGTCTACTCGTCCACCGCCCTCGAGCACTACGCACACGTCCCGCGCGGCTTCGATGTCCCATGGGGGCAGGGTCCACTGCTGGTCGCCGCGCGAGGCTCGTGAGCGGCGGCCGATCCCGTCCTCGACAGTCGCCGTCGCCCATTGTGTCGCCGGTCGGACGCCGCTCGACGAGGCGGACGAGGTGACACGGCATCGATGCCGGCGTCCTTCTGGTCGCCACCGGGGAGCCTCGTCACGCCGGCACCGGGGCGAACGCGTAGGCCCGGGCGGGATTGTCGACGAAGATCGCCTGTCGCTCCGTCTCCCCGAGTCCGCGCTCGTCCATCATCCGCGCGAAGTCCGTGAGGAGCCAGGCGAGGCCCGGCCGCCCGCCGAAGACCCGCCAGTACTCGACCTTCGCCGCGTCGGTCCCGAGCATGACCCGGTCGCCGAGCCCGGCCTCGAACATCGCGACGAGCAGGTCGAGGGTCCCGTTCGGCTGGTCCGGCTTCCACCGGAAGGCCTGGTCGTACTCGAGGAACGCAGCGGTCTCGAGGATCTCGCGGTGGAGCGCCGGGTCGACGATCTTGTCGACGTGCGAGAGGGTCACGTGGGACGGGTCCACGCCGTAGCGCGCGAGGAGCTCGATCTGGGCGAGCGCCGCCGTGCCGTCCTGGCAGTGGGTGAGGATCGGGCAGCCGGTCGCCCGGTGGGCCGCGGCGGCCGCCTCGAAGACGCGCACCTCCCGCGGCGTCAGCTCGTCCCGGCTGCCGGCGATCTTCATCACGCCGGCCTGGTGCTCCGTGCGACGTACGAGTGGCCCGGAGTAGTCCCGCTCGTCGATCCCCTGCTCGATGTCCGCGACGAACAGTTCGGCGAGCTCGTCCACGGACGCGACTAGGCTCCAGTGCAGGTCGTCGTAGTATTTCGCGAGGTGGAGGCCCGTCGGAGCGACGACGTGGATCCCCGCCCTGCGTGACACCTCGGCCAGCTTGTGGACGTTGCGGCCCGCGTCGCACGGCATCGCGTCGACAACGGCCCGCAGCCCGGCCGCGTGGGCCTCGAGGAACTCCGCGGCAATCGCCTCGACGTCTCGCAGGTCGTACTCCGGGTGAAGGAGGAGCGGCAGCCCGCCGTCGATGACGACGTGCTCGTGCGCGTATGTGACGCCGAGCTCGGCCGGCGCGATGTCGCCGAGGACGGTCCGGATAAATGTCATGCCGCGGTCCCTCCGCCGGCGTCCTCGACGGCCGTCATCACGAGGGCGACGGCGCCGAGCACCCCGGCATGGTGCTCGAGACGGGCCCGGAGGACGGGGACGTGGCGGTCCTTCGGATAGACGAATGCATAGCGGTCCACGTAGGCCTGCACCTGCGGCAGGAAGTGATCGGACGCGGCCATCGGGCCTCCCGCGAGTACGACGACCTCCGGGTCGAACCCGTGGATCGCCGTGACGATGACTGCCGCGAGGTCGCGTCGGAAGTCGTCGAGGACCTCCAGGCAGATCCGGTCACCCTGCTCCGTTCCATTGATGAGCGACTGGAACGTGATCGAGCGCGGATCCTCGAGGTAGGCCTCACGGAGGACCGATGGGACGTTGCGTTCCAGGTAGTCGCGGAGCCGGGCCGTCACCGCGTCCGCGGAGACGAGCGTCTCGGCGCAGCCGACGTTGCCGCACAGGCAGGTCCTGCCGCCGGTCTGGATCGTCGCGTGTCCGAAGGACACGCCGGCGCCGAGGTTGCGGCTCGTGAGCAGGTGGCCGCCGACGATCACGCCGCACCCCACGCCCGTCCCGATCGTGAACCCGACGACGTCGGCGTGGCCCTCCGCCGCACCGAACCGCCACTCCGCCAGGGTCGCGGCTGCGCCGTCGTTGACGCACCGCACCGGGACCCCGAACGCGGCCCCGAGGCGCTCGCGGAGCGGGAAGTCCTCGATGCCGAGGACCTTGCCCGGCAGGTGACGCGAGCCGAACGTTGTCTCGACGAGCCCCGGCAGCGCGACGCCCACGCCCTGGAGCCCGTCTCGGCCCCGTGCCTCGACGGCCGCCCGGCCCATCTCGAGCATCCGATCCCAAGTTCGGTCGAAGCGCTCATGCTCGGTGTCGACGACGGCCGTCCGGTCGAGTCCGCCGGCATTGTCGACGACGCCGCTCTTCAGACGGGTCCCACCGATGTCGAAGCCGAGCCACCAGCCGCCGCTCATGCGCCCACGCCGCCCGCGAGCTCGAGGGTCGCCCCGTCACGGCGGAGGCGGTCGCGCAGCCCGTCTACGGCCACCTCGCGTGGAGTGACTCCGCGGGCGACGGCCATCGCCGCCGCCGTTCCGGCCGCCTGGCCCATCGCCATGCACTGAGCCATCGAGCGGACCGACGCGTGGGCGTCGTGCGTCGCGGAGAAGCAGCGGCCGGCGACGAGGACGTTCGAGGCGTCGCGGACGAGCAGGGTCCGATAGGGGATCCCGACCGTCTGGCCGTCGGGCAGGTATTGCCAGCGGGTGTCGGTGCCGCCGTGATGATCCTCGATCGGCGCGCCGCAAAGCCCAACCTGGTCGTCGAACTGCCGTGCCGACAGGACGTCCTCGCGGGTCAGCCGCGCGTCGCCGTACACGCGGCGCGTCTCACGGACGCCGATCTGCGTGGAGAACGTGGAGAGCGCCGCGCGCTCGTAGCCGTCCACCCGGTCCGTAAGGAAGCGGACGTACTCGAGCGCCTGTCGCCGGCCGGCGATCTCCGCCGCGCTGAGGAACCAGGGGTCCGTCGCGTTGACGACGGATCCGTCGGATCGGCGGTCGTGCGAGGCGAGGCGGGTCATGATCGTGGCGGTCATTCCCTCGACGGGCGTTCGGTGGTCGCTTCCCTCGCGCCTCGGCAGATCGTAGTCGCCCGAGAATGCCGCGTCCGCCATCCGGCGGTGCAGCTCCTCCTTCGGCAGGGCGAGCCGGCGCTCGAGATCGACGTTCACGACCTTGAACGTCGTCGTCAGCGTCTGGGCCGGTTCGAGCTCGCCGGCCAGCTCGTAGCCGAAGCCGGCAAACTGACAGAGGTCGGCGTCACCCGAGGCGTCGACGAAGACCCTCGCTCGGACCCGAACCAGGCCGGACTTCGTCGCGAGGACGACCTCCTCGACCCGACCGTCGCGGACGATCGCCTCCTGGAGGAAAGCATGGAGGAGGACCCGCGCCCTGGCCTCCTCCACGAGCGACTCCCAGACGACCTTGAGGTGCTCCGGGTGGTAGGTCACGCCGGTCCCGGCGCCGTAGGTGTTCGGGCGCTCGACGACCGGGCCGAGGCGGCGAAGCCCGGCGACGACATCGTCCGCGATGCCACCCACCACCTTCGCGGCGCGGGTGCCCGGCGTGTAGAAGCCGTAGAACGTGTCGAGGACGGCGGTGCTCGTCCCGCCGAGGAACGGGAGCTTCTCGACGAGCAGGACGCTCGCGCCGGCGCGCCCGGCGGCGATCGCCGCGCTGCTGCCGGCCGAGCCGGAGCCGACGACGAGGACGTCGACCTCGGCGAGCAGCGGCAACGGGGAGCGACTATCGGTCACCGCGCACCCCCCAGGCGTCCGAGACGGACCATCCCCCGTCGACCCGGAGGAGCTGGCCCGTCACGAAGCGGGATTCGTCGGACAGGAGGTAGACGGCAGCGCCCGTTACGTCCTCCGGCGCCATGAAGCCGCCGGCGAGCGGCTGGCGCCGCGCGGCGTAGTCGAGCGTCGCGGCATCCTCCGCGGCCCGCGCTGACATGGGGGTCGTGACGAGTGACGGCAGGACCCCGTTGACGCGGATCCCGTCCGGCGCGTAGTACGCCGCCGTCGCGCGGACGAGACCGCCGACGGCGGCCTTGGCCGCGGCGTAAGCGTGCGTTGGGAACGGCCGCGGGGCCGGGTGGAAACCGAGGACGCTGCTCATGAGGAGGAGGCTTCCGCGGCCGGCCGCCGCGCTCGGCTCCTGGCCGAGCATCGCGCTGACCACGTCGCGGGCGACGAGGAACTGGGTGGTCAGGTTCAGCCGGAATGTCTCGTTCCAGCCGTCGAGCGTCGCCTCGTGGAGCGGCCCGTCCCCGAACCGCCGGCCGCTGCCGCCGGCCACGTGGTAGAGCCCGTCGATCCGCCCGAACCGCTCCCGGACCGCGGCCACGACCGCGGCCACGTCCGGTTCCTCGCGCAGGTCCGCCGCGAGGAAGGCGGCCTCGCCGACGGTGGCCGCGATCCGCTCGACGAGCTCCCGGCAGTTCGCCTCCGTTCGGGCGGTGACGAAGACCCGCGCACCCTCCGCTGCGAAGCGCTTCGCCGCGTCGGCCGCCATGCCGGTCGCGCCGGCGACGAGGATGACCTTACCATCCAGCCGTCCCATCGTCAGCCCGCCTCGTACGTCTCGGGGACCTCGAGGGCCCCGTCCGGGTCGTAGGCGAGGCGGACGCGCCGGAAGTACTCCTCGTAGACCCGCTCGAGCTGCTCCTCGCCCACCCGGCTGCCGACGAAATGGGGGCTGGTCAGGACGACCGGCACGACGCCACGCTCGACGAGCTTCTCGGCCGTCCCGGCCTTGATTGCGTTCACGACGGCGATCGCCCCGATCGAGGAGGTCGGCCCGACGCGGTAGGGGATGCCCTCGATGTCGACCGCGGCATCGCCCGCCGGGCTGGCATTGTCGATGACGACGTCGGCGATCTCCATGAGCTTGCGGCCGGACGGGTGGCGCGATGCGGTCGCGCGGCCGTGGTCGAGCGACGTCACGGCGACCACCGGCAGGCCCATCGCCTTGGCGTAGAGGGCGACCTCGATGACCACGCCGTTGATCCCGGTGCTCGAGAAGATGAGGAAGGAGTCCCCGGCGTGCAGCTTGATCTGCTGCAGGATCACCCGCCCGAAGCCCTCGACCTTCTCGAGGTACATCGCCTGGCGCAGGCCGTTCGGGCCCACCACGCCGACGTGGTTCGAGATCGCGAGCTCGGCGATCGGGTGGAAGCCGGGATAGCTGCCGATGCGCGGGAACATCTCCTCGGTATTCATCCGCGAGTGGCCGGAGCCGAAGACGTGGACGAGCCGGTCGGTGGCGATCGTCCGGGCGAAGATCTCGCTCGCGGCGCCGATTGCGTCGAGCTGGGTGTCGATGACGCGGTCGAGCGTCGTGCGGGCGGCGTCGAGCCAGCGGCGGGCGGCGTCGGTCACGGGGCTACCTCCGGGGGAGATGGGGGTCATGGTCGCTCGCCGAGGAGATCGGCGACAGTGGGAACGAACTGGAGGGTGCCATCGGCGGTGGGCGTATCCGGCTGCCAGACGTCGTGGACGTGCCGCTGGAGCAGGAAGCTCGAGCGATCGCCGCGCAGGAGCGCTTGGCCGAGCTCGACGATCGTGCCGCTCCGATCCGTCGTCACTCGCCGGGTCAGGATCGCCGGGCCGTGGCGCGGCAGGCCGAGGAGCGCGCTCTCGCGCGGCGTCGTGATGACCGGCTCGATCGTCTCGGTGGCGTCGCTCACGACCCGGCAGTAGTCCTCGCGGAGGACGTCGTAGAGGGAGCGGCTGGTGAAGTCGACCTGGTCCAGGTCCGGGACCAGCTCCAGCGGCAGGTGCGAGATCTCGAGGACCAGGGGCTCCGTATCGACCAGCTGGAGGCGCTCGAGACGGACGAGGCGGTCGCCGGGGAGGCCACCCAGGTCACGGGCGACCTGCCGGCCCGCCTCGACGATCTCGACCGATAGGACGCGGGTCGTCATCTGCCGCCCGTGTGCGCGGAGCGCCTCGCCGATGCTGAAGAAGCCGTACAGAGCGGCATGGACGCGCGGCCGGGTGACGAACGTTCCGCGGCCCTGGTGCCGGGAGATGAGACCACGCTCCTCGAGCTCGGAGAGTGCCTGGCGCAGGGTGACGCGGCTCACGTCGAGCTGACGGCAGAGTTCACGCTCCGGGGGAAGTCGCGTCCCCGGGGGCCACTCCCCCGAGCGGATCCGGGCCTCCGCGCGGTTGGCGATGATCGAGTAGAGGGGCTCTTTCACCCCGTCCTCCTTGTTGCCTCTGGGCAAGATCGTACCGCCTAATGGTTATATTGGTACAGACCAATGATGGACTCCCGTCGCCAAGGAGACCCGTGCCCGCTCGCCACGCCGCTGCCTCCTATCCCGTCGAGCTCGTCCTCGACACCGGCGCGACCCTCGGCGAGGGACCCGTCTGGGACGCGGCCCGCGGCGAGCCCGTGTGGGTCGACATCCTCGAGCAGCGCGTCCACTGGTTCGACCCGTCCGGCGGGCCGTCGCGATCGGTCCCCACGCCGTCCGAGGTGGGTGCGGTCGCGTTGCGCCGGCTCGGCACCGTGGAGGAGATCGGGCGAATGATCTGCTTCCTGGCCTCGGAACCAGATTCCGGGGTCATCTACGGCGCCTCGATCCTCGCGGACAGGGGCCGTGCCACGCTCATGGAGGACCCTCGATGAAGATCACCGGTGTCGAGACCTGGCTCGTCGAGGGAACCAAGTACAACTGGACGATCCTGCGGATCACGACGGAAGACGGGGCGACCGGGATCGGCGAGGCAACGAACTGGCCGGGCAGCCCGATCGTCTACGAGGCCGTTCGCCATGTCGGTCGCCGAATCGTTGGCGAGGACAGTCGGCGGATCGACTTCATCTGGAGCAAGCTCTACCGGGACCTGAACTGGCTCGGTCCGACTGGCGCGGTGCTGTGCGCGATCTCTGGGATCGACATGGCCCTCCACGACCTGAATGCGAAGCGCCTCGGCGTGCCGCTCTACCAGCTCCTCGGCGGGGCGTTCCGGACCGAGCTCGAGCTGTACGGGAACTACTGGTTCATAGGCGGAGGCCACACGCCGGAGGACTATGCCCGCCAGGCCCGGGAGACGGTCGAGCGCGGGTTCACCGGCCTGAAGTTCGACCCGTTCGCGCACACGAACTACCTGTACGGGGAGGACCTGACGACGAACCTCGGCCTGACGCCGGCCCAGGAGCAGCGCGCGGTCGATGTCGTCGCCGCGGTTCGCGAGGCGGTCGGGCCGGAGGTGCTCCTGCTCATCGAGACCCACGCCCTGCTCGACAGCGCGACGGCGGTCCGGATGGCGGGCCGACTCGAGGCGTTCTCAATCGGGTGGTACGAGGAACCGGTCGGGCCCGAAAACGCCGGCGCGCTCGCCGCTCTGAAGCACCGCATCCGGCTGCCGATCGCAGTGGGGGAGCGTCATTACACGCGGTTCGGAATCCGCGAGGTCCTGGAGCTCGGCGCGGCGGACTACCTCATGCCGGACATCGCCCGGTGCGGCGGCCCGGGCGAGATGAAGCGGATGGCGGCGATGGCGGAGACGTACCACGTGCCGATCGCCCCGCACAACCCGAACGGCCCGCTCTCGACGCTCGCCAGCGCCCATGTCTGCGCCGCGATCCCGAACTTCTTCCGCCTAGAGTTCATCGTCTCCGACGTGCCGTGGCGGGACACGGTCATCAGCCATCCGCTCGACGTGGCCGGCGGCCGGATCCGGCTCTCGGAACGGCCCGGGCTGGGGGTGGAGCTGGTCGACGCGGAGCTTGCGGCGCACCCGGGCATCGTGGAGACCATGCCGGGCTTCTACGTCTGACGGGGGACAAATCGGTCCCTTGGCTCTGGATCAGGAGACCGAAGGTTCGATCCTTCCGCCCCAGACAATTCGCCGGGTCGCGCTCAGCTACGTCACGTGGGTCCGCTATGGCGCGGCCAGGAGGTGGACTGCCCGATCGCGCAAGAGTGGGCTGGGGGCGATCCGGCGATCGCGCCGGACGCCGACGGCCTGCGGTGGATGGCGAAGCGTGACAACGTCCACTTTGCCGCGATGTTGTTCGACGATCACGATCCCGGCTCACGCATCCGCGGGGAGATCATCCGCCGCTTCAGCGAGCCCGCGGACTTGGCGTACGCGGTGAACGTGCTCGCCGGTCTGAACGTCAAGGTCACCTGATGAGGCTTCGGCACCGAGGTGCAGCGCCGATCCGACAGGCTTGACCGCACGCCGAACAGACGGCACGCTCGGAAACGATGGCGAGTCCGACAGCCGGCACCCCGCAGGACAGGATCGTCGTCTTCTGGACGCGGCGGGAGGCGACCTGCAACGACTGCGGAGAGGCGCTGCCGCCCGGCAGCCTGATCCGCCTCGAGGATGGATCGGCCAACTGCCTCGATTGCGCCGATCTCGGCCACCTCGTGCTCCTGCTCCGCGGCGACGCTGCCCTGACGCGTCGAGCCGACAAGCATTCAGCGCGCTCGGCGGTGGTCGTGCGATGGAGTGCTGCCCGGAGGCGGTACGAGCGGCAGGGACTTCTAGTCGAGGAGGGCGCGCTGGAACGCGCGGAGGCGGAGTGCCTGTCGGATACCGATCTGCGCGAGGCACGGCGGCGGCGCGCGGCCGAGGCTCGCGCGTGCGAGGACGAGCGCTTCGTCGACGACTTCGCACGCGCCATTCGCCGGCGCTACCGCGCCTGCGCCGACGAGGTGGCCGAGGCGATCGCCCGGCACGCCTGCGCACGCCGACCCCGCTCCAGGCCCCGCGCCTTCGAGCTGCTGGGCGTCAACCCGGCGCGGATGTAGTCAGAACCGCGCAGCCTGCTCCCGGGGATTCGTGCTCAAACCTGCCCAATCAGCGCTGGAAGTTCGGAGTAGAACGTCCGTACGAACGGCGCAGCTACGCGATGTCCTCAGCGGCGGCGGACTCCCACGCGTCTCGTGCGTGAATCGGTACAAGGACCGACTTCGCGCGTCTCAGCCCGGTCGGGCCCGCCACCCACCGCTTGAGTGTCTACCGAGCAATCAATCAACCGCTGCACTCTGTCGTGGCGTGCGCCGGCAGGTCCTCAGTGGGTGTCGTGGAGCTGGACCACGCAGAGGCCGTTGCCGGCCGGGTCGGTGAACCAGGCGATCGAGTGTCCCTCGCCGTGGTAGATGCCGCCCGCGTCCTGGTCGTACTCCGGGTAGCGCTGGAAGGTGATTCCGCGCGCTGCCAGCTCGTCGACGGCCTCAGCGATGTGGGGCACCGACAGGTTCAGGACCGTGAAGTTTGCCGGGACGTGGTCGGGCTTGGGATAAACGAGCACGCCGCGCTCATCGCCGACGCCCACCCACAGCGGCCCGGCGCCGTCGGGTAACGCGCTCGAGACGTCGAGGCCGAGCGTCGTGCCGTAGAAGTCGCGGGCTGCTGCTAAGTCGTCGACCGCGAAGCTACTGAAGGCCTCTCTGACCTGAAGCATTTCTCCTCCTCCACCTCACCGGGTGCGGTGGTAGACTACGACAGGATTCTGTCATCATGACAGTATCCTGTCAATAGGCGGAGGGATGGCATGACGCATGAACAGGAGCTGCTGAGCGCGCTCGCCAAGACCATCTTTCGGCTCAACGGTCAGTTCCTGGCCGTCGGCGAAGAGCTCGCCCGGCCGGCAGGGCTGACGGCGTCGCTGTGGCAGGTCTTGGGGGCGGTTCTGGGGTCGCCGCGCTCGGTTGCGGACGTCGCCCGCGAGATCGGCGTGACCCGCCAGAGCGTCCAGCGGGTCGCCGACGTCCTGGTGGACCGGGAACTGGCCGCGTACCAACCGAACCCGGCACACCGACGGGCAAAGCTCCTGACGCCGACGGCAGCGGGGCGCCAGGCCATCCGACGCATCGGTCCAGCGCACGCCGCCTTCGCTCAGCGCCTCGCCGATGAGTTGAGCACCGGCGCGCTTGAAGTCTCGCTCGCGACCGTGGCGCATCTCTCCGAGGCGCTGGAGCAGCTCGGCGGACCGTGGAGGGCACTCCGTGCAGCGGGCTGAGGTTGTAGCCGTTTCCCCGGGGGTCTGTCTACGCCGACAGTTGAGCAGCCCGTTCCCACGCGTCGCGACCGGCGATCGGGATGCGGATCAGGCGCTCTTGGTGGAGTGTGCTAACGCGGGTCCGTCCCCGGTCGGGCCCGCACCAAGCGCCTGCTCAGTGAGCCCACCGCGTCGCTGGACGCCGCGCGAGCCCCGTTCCATGGCGCCTCAGCCGACGTAATGGCGGTCGGTATAGCACCAGATGAAGCCCGAGCCGGCCGGCATCTGGTAGATGACCGGGTGGTCCTCGCGGAGGGCGTGCGCCCGAGCGTGGCCGGCTTGCGACTCACAGCAGCCCACGTGCCCGCACGTGGCGAAGAGGCGAAGGTTGAAGATGCTGCCACACTCCTCGCAGCGGGCGCCACTCGGGGCCGCGCGTTCCGCGGGGATGTGCTCGCAGGTCGTGTCGCTGGCACCTGTGAGGCGGCGAAGGATGTCCATGCCCGCAACCGTACTGCCGTTCGGAGGTGCCGACTGTGACGCGGCTTACGGCGGACCGGACGTGTGACCGACACCATCCGCCCACGGGGCCGTGCCGACTCAGAGGTTCGTGCCCCGACCAACACACCCGGACCGGAGACATGACCCGTGCTCGAATCGGCGGTCGACTACGAATGGCGGGTGGCGCATGAGCGCGCCGCGAAGAACGCGTTCTTCCGAACGTCCCCGCACAGCCCCATCCCAGCCGCCGG
>Ga0136623_10000024_pt1 | contig 32404 bp, 32 predicted proteins | sample AntDrymUQ4492106_2_FD_104656 | JGI IMG/M metagenome (GOLD analysis project Ga0136623, IMG submission 104656) | Polar desert sand microbial communities from Dry Valleys, Antarctica - metaG UQ449 (21.06) | ecosystem: Environmental > Terrestrial > Soil > Desert | place: Antarctica: Dry Valley...
CCGCGTCTTGCCCGTCCCGCCCGGCCCGGTCAGTGTCAGCAACCGGACGGCAGCGCGGTTGAGCAGGGCGGTCACTTCGGCGACCTCCTGCCCCCGTCCAAGGAAAGGCGTGGCCAGGATCGGCAGGTTCGTCTGGTGCAGGCTCTTCAGCGACGGGAAGTCGGCGTGGCCGAGCTGGTAAATCCGCTCGGGCGCCGACAGATCCTTGAGCCGGTGCTCGCCGAGGTCCCGCAGACCGTCGGTGGCAACGAGGGCCGCGGTGGCGGCCGATACGAGCACCTGTCCGCCGTGACCGGCGGCGGCGATCCGGGCCGCGCGGTGCACGTCGGTGCCGATGTAGCCCTCCTCGCCGATGTGCGGCGTGCCGGTCGGTCCGAGCGCGTGCAGAAGCTTCGTCGAGCCCTCCACGTCAGTGAAGAGGAAGGTGACGGTTCCCGACGGCAGGTCGCGCGGCACGGCAGTCATGTTGGGCCCGGAGGGCTCGACCTGGTTTCCACTGAAGTCGATTGAGCGACGAACGGCGCCCATCGTGAGCCGCCGGTCACGGCTCCAACCGATCAATCGCTCCGTCCGTCTCCGGCTGTCGTTTGCGAGTCCTCTGGCGGGTGGCGCCTGCCACCGGCAGGCCGGCGGCAGAACAGGACGCTGAGGGGGACGTGCAACGAGCCGGGAACGGTGCCATCTCGCCGGCGCAGATCGGGCGCACCTGGTGTCGATCAGGACAGCACCCTGCTGGACGGCGGCATGGGCATCCGCCGGCTCGAGGCGGTCCAGCTGCGCTCGGGCGTCCGCGAGGAGATCGTTGATCGTGCGACGTGCCACCAACGCGATTCTGCGACCGTCAGTCAATGCCTCGGTGGGTGCGTCTCATACATCCGTCCCAGGACCACGACACCCGAGAGGGCAGTGACAACGGCGACGGTCCAGATGGCGGCGTCGAAGCCGGCCAGATCCGCCACCAGGCCGCTGACGAGCGCGCCCGCCGCGAAGCCGAGGTCACGCCAGAATCGGTACACACCGACGGCCGACGCGCGCCAGCTCGGATGCGCGACGTCGCCGATGACGGCCAGGAGGGTGGGGTACACCATGGCTGTGCCGATCCCGAGCAGCACCGCGGCCCCGGCCCAGATGACGAAGTCGCCCCCCACCGCGAAGACGGCGATCGCGGCGGCCTGCAGGAACATCCCGCCCGCGATCAATCCCTTGCGACCCAGGCGGTCCGAGAGCCCGCCGGTGAGCGGCTGCCCGACGCTCCAGACCGCCGGGTAGAGGGCGGCGAGGATCCCGATCTGCCCCACCGTCAGCCCCGCAGCCGCGAAGTAGAGCGGTAGGAGGCCCCATGCCATCCCGTCGTTCAGATTGTTGACCAGGCCGGCCTGGCTCGCTGCAGAGAGAGCACGCTCGCGCAGCGTGGTCGACAGCATGACCTGGCTCAGCGGTCGGCGAGCCGTGGCGGGGATGGCGGCGCCTTCGTGCTGCGCGTATTGGCGCGTTTCTCGGACGAAGACCACGGAGGCTCCAAGGCCCAGAGCAGCGAATGCCAGGCCCAGCAGGAACGGGGCGGGACGCAGGCCGAACTGCTCGGCCAGCAGGCCGGTGGCGAAAGCGGTCAGGGCCACGGCGCCGTAGCCGGCCGCCTCGTTGAGGCCCATGGCCAGGCCGCGGCGAGCCGGACCGACGAGATCGATTTTCATGATCACCGTCGTCGACCAGGTCAGCCCCTGGTTGATGCCGAGGAGCACATTGGCGATGACGACCCACTCCCAGGCCGGCGCCCAGATGAGGAGCACGGGGACGGGCAGGCCGATGATCCAGCCGGCCACCAGCGCGGGCCTGCGGCCGAAGCGGTCCGAGAGCGCGCCCGCCACGAGGTTGGTGGCCGCTTTCACGAGCCCGAAGACGACGATGAAGGTCAGTGCCGCGCTGGCCGCCCGCAACCCGAATGTCTCCTGGGCCAGCAGCGGCAGCACTGTGCGCTCCTGGCCGACCATCCCGCCGACCAGCGCGTTGACCGCCACCAGGAGGGCGAACTGCCCCAGGTTGGCGCGCAGCCCGAGCCGAAGTGGCCTCGCGGCGGTCACGTACCGCCGACGAGTTGCTCGCCTCGTTCGCGAGCCATCTCCGCCGGCCCGCCGAGGAAGACGGTGGGTCGAGAGCCGTTGCGCTCAAGGAGGCTGGCGCCAGTCATGGCCCGCTCACCATGGCCGCACATCACGAGCGGATTGGCCGACGTCAGGGTGGCCGCCTGTTCGGCGAGACTGCCGAGCTCGATGTGGGTGGCGGCGGGCAGGTGGCCGGCGACGTACTCGCTCGTCTGGCGCACGTCGAGGATGCGAGACTCCGGCTCGGGCGCATCCGTGCGGAGCTCCGTCCGCTGTTCGGGTAGGCCGGCTGCGCGCCAGGCCTCCATTCCACCGGCTAACTCCCCAGCGATGTGTTCGTAGCCGATCTTGAGACACTGGCGCACCAGGTCCGTGCGGTCCTGATCGACGTCGGCAACGAAGGCAAGGGGCCGATCCGTATCGACCAGCCAGCCGAGCCAGGCGGCGAACGCCGGTCGGAGCGCGATCGACAGGGCACCCGGAATGTGGCCGGTGGCGAACTGCGAGATGGGCCGAACGTCGATGAGCTCAGCGCCCGCGTCGACAGCGGCCTGTAGTCGTGCCGGCGTCAACTGGATGAGGTTGGGCAGATCGGTGCCGTAGACGGCCGGCCCGCGGCGATTCACCTCGCGCATGCGCAAGAAGTAGTCCGGGTAGCTCCCCAGGCCGGCGGTCAGCAGGCGCAGGAAGGCGTCCTCATCCGGCGCATTCAGCAGTCGGTTTGATGCGCGCTCACGCCCGATGGTGGTGGTTCGCTCGCCGGTGCCCGCTGCGGAGCAGAACGACCCGGCCCCATGGGTTGGATACACGGCAACCTCGTCGGGGAGCGACAGGATGCGATCGCGCAGTGCGCGGAAGAGCGCCCGCGCCAGCGGCTCGGTCTGCTCGGGGCTGATCAGGTCGGTGCGCGCCACCGACCCGACGATCAGCGCCCCGCCGCTGAACAGGGCGGCGGGGTTCCGCCCGTCGAGGAAGAGATACGACAGATGCTCCGGCGTGTGGCCTGGCGTGCCGATGCCCCGCAGGACCAACCCGCCGAGGTCGTGCTCCTCCTCGTCATCGAGAGGCCGGTGCGGGAATTCAGCGAGTCCGCCCCGCGGCGCCAGGATGGTGGCGCCCAGCCGCGCCAGCTCCAGGCTGCCCGAGACGAAGTCGGCGTGCAGGTGCGTCTCCAGGCTGTACGTAATGGTCAGCCTCTGCTGCTCCGCGAAGCGCAGGTACGGCACGACGTCGCGCACGGGATCGACGACCAGCGCGCGGCCGTCGCCGAGGTCCACGACGTACGACGAGTTGCCCAAGCCCTCGTCCACGAAGGGCGTGATCTCGACCACGTCGGCCTCCCAGCATTGCGGTGCCCGACAGGAAAGATACCTGCGAATGCCCAGTGGCTAGTCGGCAAGCCGAACCACGATATGCGTCGACGGCGGGCCGAGGTGGAAATAGGCGTAGTCGGGGTTGCCCGTCCAATGCCCCGTGACGGGGGACGGGACGGGCACCTCGATGGTGTCGCCGTCGCCCTCGAGCTGGGGCATGAAGACGACGCTCGACTCATCGGTCCGAACTGCGATCCACTTGGAGTCGGGCGACGTTGAGAGGAGGTCTGACGCTTCCGCTCCAGGTGGCAGATCGAGTGGCTCCTCACTCCCGAACGCTCGGCGGACCGCACCCGGCAAGCACAATCACGAATGCCACGGTCATATCGGCCCATCGCTGGTGGCGCGATGGGCCTTGTGCCGAGACCGAGAATTGCCGCAGCATTCCTCGTGCGACAACTACCGCCCGAAAGCTAAGGCGCCGTGATCTGGGCGGCGACTGTTCGATCCCGGTTGGGTACCGCCCACGTATCCGGTGCACGCGCAACTTTGACATGTGGCGATCTCGGTGAAGCCGTCGGCGCTCCCGCCGTTCCCGCTGGATCGCCTGTCGCTCCTGCAGCGCTGGTAGCTACCGCGTCGGGAAGAGCGGCGTGTGCTCCGCCATCTCTTTCGCGATCTGGCGACCGGCATACCACGAGAATGCGAGGAGCGAGCCGAGGAAACCGGCAGCGCCGAGCGCCACCGCGGGCGGGGCATCCAGTCCGAGCTGCATGGCCAGCAGCGAGACGATGGCCCCGAACAGGATCGAGTTGACGATGCTGACGAGCAGCGGCGTCGAAGCGAGGATCTGCACCAGCATCGGCGTGTCCCGCTGAACCATGGTCAGCGCAACCCCGCGCAGGTCGTCGGTGGTCCCCATCACGAAGAACCGATCGAGGTCCGGCGCCAGCTCGAGATAGCCCGCCCGGATCCTGTTCATGCCGATGACGCACTGGGCGTCGTGAACGTTCGACATTCCCATGCGCAGGTTCGTGCCGACGCCGATGAGAAAGACGACCGGCAGGATGACAAGGCCGAAGAGCCGGAAGCCCTCGCCGAACTCCGATGCCTGCGCCACGAGCGCCAGCGCCACGATCGCGCCCGACAGCGTGGAGAGGAACATGCCGGCGCGGCTGAACGACTCGTTCCACGCCAGCGAGCGCGAGGCCAGCAGGCTCCAGTGCTCGGTCGACATGATCTGGAGCCGCAGGGCCGGCGTCACACCGCCCTCCGGTACGACCTCTGCGCCCGAAGGGGCAGGCGTCGGTGCGGGCTCCGCACCGGGCCCGAATGGACGTTCGACCGACATTCGCGGGTGACCTCCGAATCACGCCTGTGACCAACGCGCCACAGAGTAGAGCCGCTCAGTGCACGGTGGAGCCCGTACCTCCCGGAACCGCCGACGGACGCGGCGCCGGCGCGGGCTCGGCGGAGCCGTTGAAGGTCAGCGCGCCATCCGCCGTGACTTCGATCCGCACGGTGTCTCCGGCCTTGAACTCGCCGGCCAGTATGCGGCGGGCCAGGGGATTTTCGAGGTGGCGCTGGATGGCCCGGCGCAGCGGGCGAGCGCCGTAGACCGGGTCGTAGCCCTCCCGCGCGAGGAGCGTGAGCGCCGCATCGGTCAATTCCAGGGTGATGCCCGACTCGACCAGCCGGCGGGAGACGCTGGCTGCAAGCAGCCGGACGATCTCGCGCAGCTGCGAGTCGTCCAGCGGCCGGAAGACGATGATCTCGTCGACGCGGTTGAGGAACTCGGGGCGGAAGTGATCGCGAAGCGCCAGGCGAACGCGCTCCGCGGCGCCCTCGAATGCATCGGGGCCGGCCTCGGCCGCTTCGATGAGCGTGGTCGAGCCGATATTGCTGGTCATGATGATGACCGTGTTCTTGAAGTCGACGGTGCGGCCCTGTGAGTCGGTCAGGCGGCCGTCGTCGAGCAGCTGGAGCAGGACGTTGAAGACCTCGGGGTGCGCTTTCTCGATCTCGTCGAACAGGACGACCTGGTAGGGCCGGCGACGGACGGCCTCGGTCAGCTGGCCGCCCTCCTCGTAGCCGACGTAGCCGGGCGGCGCGCCGACCAGGCGGGAGGTCGAGAACTTCTCCATGTACTCGCTCATGTCGATCCGCACCAGCGCCTGCTCGTCGTCGAACAGGAACTCGGCCAGCGCGCGAGCGAGCTCGGTCTTCCCGACGCCCGTCGGTCCGAGGAAGATGAATGAGCCGATCGGCCGCTTCGGATCCTTGAGACCCGCCCGCGCCCGACGGATGGCATCCGATACGGCGGTGACCGCCTCGTCCTGGCCGACGAGCCGCGCGTGCAGCCGCTCCTCCATGTGGAGCAGCTTCTCCGTCTCGCCCTCCATCAGGCGCGACACCGGGATGCCGGTCCAGCGCGCCACGACATCCGCGATGTCGTCGGCGTCGACCTCCTCCTTGAGCAGAATGGTGCCGGTCGACTTCAGCTCGCGCAGCTGTTCCTCCAGCTCGGCGAGGCGCTTCTCCAGCTCGCGCGCCTTCCCGTACTGGAGCTCCGACGCGCGCTGGTAGTCCTGTGCCCGTGTCGCCTCCTCGATCTCGGGGCCGAGCCGCTCCTGCTCCTCGCGGGTGGCGCGAATCGCGTGGACGATCTCCTTCTCGCGCTCCCACTGGGACTTCATGACGTCGCCCCGCTCGCGCAGGTCGGCGAGCTCGCGCTCCAGGGTCTCGAGCCGCGCCTTCGAGGCGTCGTCCTTCTCCTTGCGCAGCGCCTCGCGCTCGATCTCCAGCTGCATCCGCCGCCGCTCGATCTCGTCGAGCTCGGCCGGCATCGAGTCCATCTCCATGCGGAGCCGGCTGGCCGCCTCGTCCACGAGGTCGATCGCCTTGTCGGGCAGGAAGCGCTCGGTGATGTACCGGTTGCTGAGCACCGCGGCCGCCACCAGCGCGGAATCGGTGATGCGGACGCCGTGGTGCACCTCGTACCGCTCGCGCAAGCCGCGGAGGATCGAGATCGTGTCCTCGACGCTGGGCTGGTCGACCACGATCGGCTGGAATCGGCGCTCGAGGGCGGCGTCCTTCTCGATGTGCTTGCGGTACTCGTTCAGCGTCGTCGCGCCGATGCAGTGCAGCTCGCCGCGCGCCAGCATCGGCTTCAAGAGGTTGGAGGCGTCCATGGCGCCCTCGGCGGCGCCGGCGCCGACCACGGTGTGCAGCTCGTCGATGAACAGGATGATGCTGCCGTCCGAGTCGGTGACCTCCTTGAGCACCGCCTTGAGGCGCTCCTCGAACTCGCCGCGATACTTGGCCCCGGCCACGAGGGCGCCGAGGTCGAGGGCGACCACGCGCCGGTCGCGCAGGCCGTCCGGCACGTCGCCGCGCACGATGCGCTGCGCCAGTCCTTCCGCGATGGCCGTCTTCCCGACACCAGGCTCGCCGATGAGGACGGGGTTGTTCTTCGTCCGCCGGCTGAGAACCTGGATGACGCGGCGGATCTCCTCGTCGCGGCCGACAACCGGGTCGAGGATGCCCTTGCGAGCGGCATCGGTCAGGTCACGGCCGTACTTCTCGAGGGCCTCGTAGGTCGCTTCGGGATTCTCGCTGGTCACGCGCTGGTTGCCTCGAATCTGTGTGAGCGCATCCAGGACCGATGCGGGCGTCACGCCGGCCCCGTTCATGATGCGCGCCGCGGTCGAGTCGCCGGCCTCGATCGCCGCCAACAGGAGATGCTCGGTCGAGACGTACTCGTCGCGCATCCGCTCCGAGACGGCGTGCGCATCGGTCAGGACGCGCCGCGCCTCGTTCGAGAGCTGGAGCTGTTGGGTGGCGCCGGACACCTTCGGCAGCTTGGCCAGCTCGGCTCGAAGTGCCTCAGCCACCGATGCCGGCGCCACGCCGACGCGGTTGAGGACGGCCGGGACGACCCCGTCGGGCTGCTCGGCCAGGACGAGCAGCAGGTGGGCGACCTCGAGCTGTGGGTGCCCTTCGCCCTCAGCGAGCTGCTGCGCGCTGACGATGGCCTCCGTCGCCCGCTGCGTGAATCTGTCGGTGCGCATCGGTCTACGTCAGCTTCTGCCGGGGATCCGGCTGCGGGACGGCGGCGAGGAGGGGTTCGAGCTTCGCGCGCGCATCCTCGTCCAGCTTCGGCAGCACGACCAGGGCCGTCACGACCAGGTCCCCCTTCTGTGCCGAGCCACGCTTCGGCAGGCCGCGGCCCGTCAGCCGGATCTCCTGGCCGTTCTGGGTATTCGGGCGAATACGCAGCTTCAAGCTCCCGCTGGGGGTCGGCACGGGAACCTCCGCCCCGAGGAGCGCCTCCGCAAGTGTCAGCGGGAGCTCGGTGTGCAGGTCGGCGCCGTGGCGCTCGAAGCGAGGATCCGGCTTGACCCGCACGTTGATGACGAGGTCGCCACCGTCCACCGCGCCGCTGAGCTTCACCTTCGAGCCGTCACGCACCCCGGGCGGGATCTTCACGTGCAGCCGGCGACCGTTGACGCCGACCATCCGCTCCGCGCCGGTCGCGACCTCCGCCAGCGTGACCTCCGCGGTGGCCTGCGCCGACGGAATTGCCCGAGCCCGGGTCCGGCTGCCGCCACCGGCGAGGTCGGAGAGGTCGACGTACTCGAACCCGCCCGAGCCCCGAGTCCCGCCGAATGGGCTCGCACCCGCCGACGCGCCGCCACCGAAGAACTGGCGGAAGAAATCGCTGAAGCCACCCATCTCATCGGCCGATGCGGTGCGGTACTGCCACCGCGTGCCGCCGGGGGCGCCGCCGAAGCCGGCCCAGTCGGTCGCGCCACCGGAGCCGAACCCCGCCTGCTGGTAGGCCTGCCAGTTGGCGCCGAGCTCGTCGTACTGCTTGCGCTTCTCGGGATCGGTGAGGACCGCCTGAGCTTCGTTCGCCTCCTTGAAGCGCTTCTCCGCGTCAGGGTCCTTGTTCGTGTCGGGATGGAGCTCGCGGGCGAGCTTTCGATATGCCTTCTTGATCTCGGCCTGCGAGGCGGTCTTGGGCACGCCGAGGATCGCGTAGTAGTCCTTGTACTCCATCGGTCAGCGCCGCGCGTCGGCGCGGCTTCGATCGTCAGCTCGCTCGTTCGACGAGCGAATCAGTCGAACCACGCCCCGCCGGGCGGCGTGCCTGCTGGTCCCTTCGCCCGTTCGCTCGCTGAGCGTTCGAACGGAGGAATGGCGCAGGGCACGCGCGGCTCCGGTGGGCAATGCGCTAGGCCGGCTGGCCCGTCGGCGGCTGCTCGGCCGCGGGCTTGTCGCCGACCGCGGCGATCGGTGCCTCCTCCGCCGGCTTGCGCGGCCGTCGTGGTCGTCGCGTGACGCGCTGCTGGCGCTCCTCGCGCTCGGCCTTGATCCTGGCCGCCGGCCGTGGCGCGTCGATGAGCGCCTCGGCCAGCACCTGGTCCATGTTCTCGACCGGTACGATCCGGAGCTGCTGGCGCACCTCATCGGGCACGTCCACCAGGTCCTTCTCGTTCCGGCTCGGGATGAGAACGGTCTTCACGCCGGCCAGGTGCGCGGCGAGCAGCTTCGACTTCAGGCCGCCGATCGGCAGGACCCGGCCACGGAGCGTGATCTCACCGGTCATGGCCAGATCGCGCCGCGCCGGCTTGCCGGTCAGCAGGCTCGCCATGGCAGTGGCCATCGTGACGCCCGCGCTCGGACCATCCTTGGGCGTGGCCCCCGCCGGAACGTGGATGTGGACGGTCGACTTCTCGAAGGCGCCAGGGTCGATCCCCAGCTCCTTCGTCCGCGCCCGGATGTAGCTCAGCCCGGCGCGCGCCGACTCCTGCATCACGCTGCCAAGCTGGCCGGTCAGGATGAAGTCGTCCTTGCCATCCATGCGGGTCGCCTCGACCTGGACGATGTCTCCGCCGGCGTCGGAGACCACGAGGCCGGTCACCATGCCGATCGTGTCCTCCGCCTCCAGCTCGCCGTACTCGAACCGTCCGGGTCCGAGGTACTCCTCGAGATCCTCGGCCTTGATGACGACCTTCGTCTTCGCGTCGCCGGCCACCCTTCGGGCAACCTTGCGCGCGACGTTCGCGATCTCGCGCTCGAGGTTGCGGACGCCGGCCTCACGGGTGAATGCCTGGATCAGCCGGACGAGAGCCGCCTCGTCGAACTTCAGGTTCTCCTCGGTCAGGCCGTGGGCCTCCAGCTGCTTCGGCACCAGGAAGCGCTCCGCGATCCGGACCCGCTCGAGCTGCGTGTAGCCGGCCAGCTGGATCATCTCCATCCGGTCGCGCAGGGCCGGAGGGATCGTGTCGACCATGTTTGCGGTGGCGATGAAGAGGACCTTGCTCAGGTCGAACGGCACCTCGAGATAGTTGTCGGCGAACGTGTTGTTCTGCTCGGGATCGAGGACTTCCAGCAGCGCCGATGACGGGTCGCCGCGGAAGTCCATGCCGACCTTGTCGATCTCGTCCAGCATGAAGACCGGGTTCGCGGATCCGGCCGTCTTGATGTTCTGGATCACCCGGCCCGGCAGCGCGCCGATGTAGGTGCGCCGATGGCCGCGAATCTCGGCCTCGTCGTGGATGCCGCCGAGGCTCATGCGCACGAACTTGCGACCCATGGCCCGGGCGATCGACTTGCCTAGCGACGTCTTGCCCACGCCGGGGGGGCCCACGAAGAGCAGGATCGGCGAGCGGATCTTTTCGGCCAGCTTGCGGACGGCCATGTACTCGACGATCCGCTCCTTGACCTTCTCGAGGCCCCAGTGGTCCTCGTTGAGGATCTTCTCGGCGTCGTCGAGGTCGAGGTTGTCATCGGTCTCCACGCCCCACGGCAGGCTCACCAGCCAGTCCACGTAGGTGCGGATGACGCCCTGCTCGGGGCTGGCGCTCGGAATGCGGGAGAGCCGGTCGACCTCCTTGAGGGCCCGCTCCTTGACCTCGTCCGGCATGGCCGACTGCTCGACTCGCTCGCGCAGCTCCGAGGCCTCGGCCACCGACGGATCGTCCTCGCCCAGCTCCTTCTGAATCGCCTTCATCTGCTCGCGCAGGATGTACTCGCGCTGGGTCTTGTCCATCTCGGACTTGACCTCGGACTGGATGCGGCCCTTGAGCTCGAGCACCTCGATCTGCTTGGCCAGGTACTGGCTTGCCAGGCGCAGCCGATCGGCGATGTCGATCGTCTCGAGCAGCTCCTGGCGCTGCTCCGTCGTCATCTCGGGGCTGTAGGCCGTCATGTCCGCGAGCAGCCCGCCGTCGCTGATGTTGCGGGCCGCGACGGCAACCTCGGGTGGGACCGATGCGCCGCTGTTGACGTACTGCTCGATCTGGCCATGGATCGAGGCCATGAGCGCCTCGATCTCGAGCGTCTTCTCGCTGGCGTCGTCGATGACCTCGACGCGCGCCTCGAGATGCGGCTCCGTCTGAACCAGGTCGAGCAGCCGGATGCGGCGCTGGCCCTGCACGATGGCGCGGATGGTTCCGTCCTGGAGGCGGATCACCTGGGCGATCTTGGCCAGGGTGCCCACGGGGTAGAGCTCGTCGACGCTGGTGATCTCCTCCTGCTCGCTCGAGCGCTGCGTGACGAGCGCCACCGGCTGGGAGGTGCGCACGGCACGGTCGAGCGCCTTCACGCTCCGATCGCGGCCGACCTGGAGTGGGACGATCATCTCCGGGAAGATGACCGTGTCGCGCAGGGCGACGAGCGGCAGGACCTGGAGCCGCTCCAGGCTGGCGCCGTTCTCGTCATCGCCGTCCGCGACGTCGGGAAGGTCTCGGGTCTCGTCAGTTGCCACGGGAAAGTGCTCCTTCAGCCGATGCTTCCGTGGCGAGCTCGGGCTCGTCGCGGTCCTCGACAAATCGCTCGACATCGTTCTCATCGAACAGGTCGTAGACCCGGATCTTGCCGAGTGCCTCGAGCTGAAGGATGACCCGCACGCCGGCGAGGTTGACTCGCTGTCGGCGCGTCAGGAAACGAATGATACGAACGCGCTTGATGTCCGCCTCACTGTAGAGGCGGAGGTTGTTCCGTCGTTGGGGACTGAGGAGGCCCTCCTCCTCGTAGATGCGCAGGGTCCGCGGATGGCAGCTCGCCAGCTCCGCCGCGATGCTGATGATGTACCGGGGGCGGGTCATCGCGTCGCGGCGCGGGACACCGGTCGGTGTCGACGCCAAGCGCCTCGAGCGGTCCATGTCGGGACCATAATCCCTGACAATACCGTTGTCAAGGGTTGTGACAGCGGTTCGGCAGAACTCGATCGATCGAGCTGGCTTCACCGGAGCCGGCGGCCGCGTGCGATTCTCGTGATGCATCGAGCGCCCGGGAGCGTGGAAGGCCCCGGGGCGTGCGGCTCGCGCGGGGCGCCGCTCACTCTATCGTGAGCGTGCAGCGCGACATCCGCCTCCTGTGAAGTCGTCCCGATCAATCGGAGCCGCTCGACCCTATTCGGAAGCGACCGCGACGAGCTCCCAGCGCACGGCCCCGATGTCGCCCCCGCCCGGCAGCTCGACCGAGCGCGCGGCCAGCTCCAGCGTGAGCATCCGTTCATCGGCGACCGGCACGAGCTCGGACCCGGGGAAGACCCACAGGAAGCGGGAATCGCGCCGCTCGTAATGGATCCTCTCCGCCACCGCGGTGGCACGCCCAGCCGATCGGCTCACGATGCTGATCCGGATGTCGCGGAATCGATCAAGGCCGCCCTCCAGCGTGGCCGCGGCCGCTTCGGCCTCGTCGACGACGGCCGGTGGCCAGTCGCCTCCCAGGTCGTCCCTGCTCCAGGCGGTCACGAACCGGTCGAGGACCGATGCCGGCGTGGACGCATGCGCGCCCACCAGCCAGAAACCTGTTCCCCAGACGAGGAGCGGAAGGCTCAGCCAGCCGATGGACGCCGCCGGCGAGCGCTCCGGTGTCGGCGGCCGCGCCGCGAACAGCCCCTGCGCGGATCGGTAGGCGTCGATCGCCTGCCATGCCCAGGCAACGATGAACGCGCTGCCCGCCAGGAATGGCACGAGGTAGGCGCTGGTGTCTGCGAGGCCGATGGTCAGCCATGCCACGAGCAGTGCCGACACGAGCTCCGCCACGAGCAGGCCACGGCCCGGGCCGCGACGGCCGGCCAGGAGATGGCCGAGCCCCCAGGCGACGAGCGCCCGACGCAGGACGCGCCCCGGATCGGGCGCGCTCACTCCCCGATGAGCAGGCTGCGCAGCTCGGCCTCGCCGTTGGCCGAGGTGACCGCGAGCACCTTGTCCCCGACGCGCAGCTTCGTATCGGAGCGCGGCGACTGGGGACGCTCGTCACGGATCAGGACCGCGATCGTGCTGCCCTCCGGCAGGTTGAGGTCGCGCAGCTCGCGGCCGAGGACCGGCGAGTCGGCGTCGATGAGGGCCTCCACGATCTGGATGTCACCACCCTCGAGCTCGGCGAGGTGGAGGAGGTCGTGGACCGGGATCTCGTGCTCGATCACGCCCAGGATGGAGCGCGTCGGGCTGACCGTCTCGTCGATGGCCAGCTGGCGGAACAGCTTCTCGTTCTTCGGGTCGTTGATGCGTGCGATCGAGCGCGGCACGTTGAAGCGCATCTTCGCGATCTGGCATGCCGCCAGGTTCACCGCGTCGTCGCCGGTGACCGAGGCCATCACGTCGGCCCGGCCCATGCCGGCCTCCGCCTGGTACCGGCCCTCGCAGCCGTCGTTGGCTACCACGATGCTGCCGAGCTCGTCGGCGATCTGCCGCGCGCGCGCCGCGTCCTCTTCGATGACGACCACCTCGTGCCCAGCGGCGAGAAGCTCCTTGGTCAGGTAGTAGCCGACGTTTCCGCCGCCGACGACCACGACGTACACGCCTACAGCCCTCCCTGCTGGCCGTCGCCGGGCTGGACGATCGTCGCCTCGGCCGTTTGATCCTCGGCCGCGTCCATGGCTTCCCGCACCTGCCTGTTCGCGGCCGCGTTCGGCGCGTGTGCCCGGTGGCGCGGCTCGGCCGTCGGTGGCTCCACGAACCCGTTGGTCGCCTCGGCGCCCTCCCGGGCCGCCACGACGAGGGCGTCGGCCAGGATGATCGTGCGACAGATCGTCTCGACGCCGAGGGCTCGATACGCCTCGCCGCGCAGGGGGTCGTTGATCTTGGCAATGACGCGTGGCGCGCCGAACGTGTGCTTGGCGAGCTGCGCCGCGAGCGCGTTGCGGTTGTCACCCTCCGTCAGCGCCATGACGATGTCGGCCTGCTCGGCGCCGGCCGAGCGCATGACGTCCTCGTCCGTGCCGTTGCCGCGAACGCTCTCGCCGCCGAATCCGGGCGGCAGGCGGCTGAAGGCGCGTGGGTTGATGTCGATGACGGTGACGTGCTCGCCGCGGCTGTCGAGCTCCGCGGCGACGCGCGCTCCGACGCGGCCGCAGCCGACGATGATGACCCTCATGGCGTGTGTGCCAGCTCCTTCGTCTCGGCGCGCAGGCACCAGACTGGTGCCGTCGAGTTGCGCATGACGTACGGGACCGTGCGTCCCGCGTCCCATTGTCCTCCGAATCGCTTCTTGTAGCGCAGCCCCATCACGATCAGGTCGGCGCCAAGCTCGTTCGCGTCGTCGACGATGGCCGGCCCGGCCGCCCGCGCCTGCACCGTGCTGGTCCGCGTCGGGATGCCGCGCTCGGAGAGGAGCGCCTCGGCCCGCGCCAGCACCGAGTCGGCACGTGCCACCGCGGGCTCATCCTCGGCGTCGAGGGTCCGGTCGAACGGAACCTCGATCACGTGCAGCAGTGAGGCTTCGACGCCATCGCGGCCGCCGAGGAGCATGGCCGCGACCTTGAGCGCGGGGCCGTCCACCTCGTCGTCGCCGAGCAGCGGGACCAGGATCCTGGCGTGATCGAATGTGCTCGGGCGCTTGTCCCCGCGCCTGAAGAAGTCCATGCATCGCTATCCTACGGCGCTCGACGCATGCGCTGCGCGGTCGGCGCGCGTGGGCTCAACGGCCGTAGCGGAGGCGCTCCACGAGGCGCGCCGGCAGGCCTCGCTCCCGCATCAGGCGCTGGGTACGGTCGATGTCGTAGCGCACGCGGTGGAAGGTCATCGCGCCGGACCCGGCGGTCTCGCCACCCCACTCGAGGACGGCATAGGCGGCATCGGGCAGGCCGTCGCGCGGCTGTCCGACGCTGCCGGGGTTGAGCATTGCGCGCTCCCCCGTGAGCGTCACGGTCGCGCCGGGCAGCCCGAGGTGCTGCTCGACGTCGCCCTCCGCCACGCGGTACACCGTCGGCAGGTGCGTGTGCCCGAACAGGCAGAGGCGCGTCTCGAAATGCTCGAGGTTGGCCGCCGCGATCCCGCGGCTGGTGACGTATTCCCAGATCGGGTCGCGGGGCGAGCCGTGCACGGCAGTCAGGTCGCCGTCACGCCGCACCTCGGGAAGCGTCGCAAGGTACGAGCGCGCATTCTCATCGATCGCACTCGCGGTCCATTCGATCGCGGCCCGGGCGTCGGGATTGAAATAGGACGGGTCGACGCCGCCGATGGCGGCGCCATCGTGGTTTCCCAGCACGCTGCGGGCGCCCATCTCCTGGAGCGCCGTGATGACCTCGTTCGGCTCGGGGCCGTAGCCGACGATGTCGCCGAGCACCCAGGTCTCGTCGACGTCGGTGAGCTCGGCGCGCACCGCCTCGAGGGCAGCCAGGTTGGCGTGGATGTCCGACAGGACGGCGATGCGCATGCGATTGGGGAGTATACCGACCCCGCCCCGCGCTCAGATCCGTGCGCCGATGGCATCGGGCCCGGGTGGCTCCGGGATCGGCGTCAGGCCAGCGGCCGGCGGGCAGGCTCGCCGGGGCGGCGAGGATATCGCTCCGGCGTCGGGCGCTCCTTGCGCACGAGGACGAACCGATGGTCGCCGAGCGCGCCGATGCCGGATGGGTGAACCTCGGGGTCGGCTCCTCCCAGGGCGGCCGCCGCTCGATGCCCGGCCCGAAGCTCGTCGTCGGCGAGAGGACCCTTCCAGGCCACCAGGGCGCCACCCACGCCGAGCAGCGGCAGCGCGTACTCCGACAGCACGGGCAGGGCGGCGCACGCACGCGCGGCGACGAGGTCGTACCGCTCCCGGTGCGCCGGATCCCGGCCGAGGATCTCGGCACGCTCCGCGACGATGGCCACGTTCTCCAGGCCGAGCGCCTCGACGAAGCCACGCATCGCATCGGCCTTCTTGCGTGCCGAGTCGACGAGGGTCCAGGTGACGGCCGGACGGGCCAGCGCCAGGATGATCCCCGGCACGCCACCGCCCGATCCGAGGTCCAGCGCCCGGCGTGGCCCGAGCGTGTCCAGCAGGGGAAGGGCGCTCAACGCATCGAGCAGGTGGAGCCGCCCGACGTCCAGCGGCTCGACGATGCGGGTCAGGTTCAGCCGCGCGTTCGCCTCGAGCAGGTGGCCGACGTAGGCTTCGCAGGCTTCGGCGAAGCCGGCCGGGAGCGTGGGCCTCAACGCGCTCGCATCTGTCTGGAGCAGGCGCTCGAGCTCGACGAGGGCGACGCGCGCGGCATGGGCGGACAAAGAAGGATGCTCCTTCGGATGGCCTTTCGGTCTTCCCGGCGGATGATCGGCGTCGCGGCCGGCTTTCGCATCGGCCCCGAATCACCCGCGGTTACCGTACTCGGTCACCCGCAGAAGCAGGACCACAAGGATAGCAACCGACCGCTGTGGATCACAACGGGCGTTATCCACCAATGACGCGCTGCGGGCCGATCTGTGGATAACCCTGCCGATATACTCGGGATCGATGGGGTCCGAGCGGAGAAGTCAGGCTACGATCGAGGTCAGGTGGCGGCTCGCATGACCTTGGCCTCGCCACCCCGCTTCGCGCATGACAGCGAGGCGGAGCTGGCGAGGATCCTGGACTACTACGGTGTCGCGTGGCGATACGAACCCGACGTCTTCCCCATCTCCTGGAGCGCCGACGGCGTGGTCATCGAGTCGTTCGCGCCCGACTTCTACCTGCCCGAGATCGACCTCTACGTCGAGCTGACGACGCTCAGGCAGTCGCTCGTCCGCAAGAAGAACCGCAAGCTGCGCTGGATGCGCCAGCTCTACCCCGAGGTTCGCGTGAAGCTCTTCTACGCCCGTGATTTCAAGGCCCTCATGGTCAAGTACGGGCGGCTCGACTTCCTGACCGGCGTCGCCGCCGCGAACAGCGCGCATGCCGTCACCGGCAACGGCAACGGTGTGCGCGGGTGAGCCTGCACGACGACGTCGAGGTGATCCTGCTCGACAGCCAGACGGTCGCGAACCGGGTGGCCGAGCTGGGTGCCCAGCTGTCGGCCGACTACGCCGGCCGTGATCCGGTGCTCGTCAGCGTGCTCAAGGGAGCGCTCGTCTTCCTGGCCGACCTGATGCGCGCCATGGACCTGCCGACGAGCATCGACCTGATGGAGGTGTCCAGCTACGGTGCCGGGACCGAGACGTCGGGTCAGGTGCGCATCCTGAAGGACCTGTCGAAGCCGATCGAGGGCCGCGACGTCATCGTCGTCGAGGACATCATCGACACCGGCCTGACGCTCAACTATCTGCTCGGCTACCTGGCCGACCGGCAGCCTGCGTCGATCAAGATCTGCTGCCTCCTCGACAAGCCGGCCCGTCGCCTGGCCGAGATCTCCATCGACTACCGGGGGTTCACGATCCCGGACCGCTTCGTCATCGGCTACGGGCTCGACTACAACGAGCGCTACCGCAACCTGCCGTACATCGGCGTCCTGAAGCCGTCCGTGTACGGCGGCGCGCCACCGGACGGCTAGGCCGATGGACACCGGAGGCGGCCGCTTCCGCGTCCTGATCCTGCTCGGTGCGCTGGCCATGGTCGCATCGGGCTTCCTGCCGTGGTGGCACGCCGGCGGCGACTCCGTCTCGGGCGTCCTGGTCCCTGCCGAGGAGGGGATCGGCCTGCAGGGCCCCGGGCTCGTCATCTTCGGCGCCGCCGTCGTCACGCTCGCGCTGCTCGACATCGGCTACATGCGCGGGCGCTGGGGATTCATCCTGGACGCGCCGGCGGCCTACCTCGCCCTCGGCATCGTGGGTGCCGCCGCCCTCGCCTACCGCAGCTGGGAGCTGTGGTCCGTCGGCTTCCTCCCGCTGCCGCAGCAGTCACCCGGGCTGGCGCTGGCCGCCGTCGGGGTGGCCCTCGTCCTCTACGGCGCTGGTGCCGGCTTCGGGGCCCCGCGGCGCTACTGAGCGCACCACGAACGTGGTGGCCAGCGGTCGAGCGCCGTGAGCGTCCACTCCCCGTCAAGTCCGGGGCCGGAAGCGGCCGCCTCGGCGGGGGGCGGCAGGATGAGCGGTCCGAGCAGCACCCAACCCAGGACGATGGCCGCCAGGAGGCCGACCAGGAGGAGCATCGGGCGCAGGTCAGGGCGGTACTCCGACGGGTCCCGCCTTCGCGGTGGATCGCTCGACACGAGGGCCGGCCGCCTAGATCTCGCCGAGATAGGCCTGGCGGACCTGCTCATTGGCCGCGAGGTTCGCGGCGGTGTCGGCGAGGATGATCTGCCCGGTCTGGAGCACGTAGCCGCGCGCCGCAACGTTCAATGCCATCAGCGCGTTCTGCTCCACGAGGAGCACGGTTGTGCCCTGACCGTTGATCTCCGTGATGATGGTGAAGATCTGCTCGGTCAGGATTGGCGACAGCCCCATCGACGGCTCGTCGAGTAACAGGATCATGGGCTTCGCCATGAGCGCGCGGCCAATGGCGAGCATCTGCTGCTCGCCGCCCGACATCGTGCCGGCCTTCTGGCTTCGCCTCTCCTTGAGACGCGGAAACAGGTCGAAGACACGCGCAATGTCATCATCGAGCCGAACCCCGCGGCGACTGAAGGCGCCCATCAGCAGGTTCTCAAAGACGCTCATGCGGGCGAAAACGTGACGACCCTCCGGCGCCTGCGCGATGCCCAGAGTCACGATCTCGTGCGCTGGGACGTCCTGGATCTCGCGTCCGTCGGTCATGACCCGCCCCTCGCGCGGGTGGGCGATCCCGCTGATCGTGCGCAGCGTGGTCGACTTTCCGGCTCCATTCGAGCCGATGAGCGTGACGATCTCGCCCTTGTCGACGGTCAGCGATACGCCCTTGAGAGCGTGGATGTTGCCGTAATAGGTGTGGACGTCGTCCAGCTCGAGGATGTGGCTCATGCGGTGTGCGCCTGTTTGCCCAGGTACGCCTCGATCACGCGGGGATTGGCGCGGATCTCGGCGGGCGTGCCCTCCGCGATTTTCTCGCCATAGTCGAGGACGGTGATACGCTCGCTGACCCCCATCACGACCTTCATATCGTGCTCGATGAGCAGGATCGTAAGCTGCAGGTCGCGTCGCAGCCGCCCGATGAAGTCAGTCATCTGGCGCGTCTCGCCCGGGTTCATGCCGGCGGTCGGCTCATCAAGAAGGACCAGCTTCGGTTCGCTCGCCAACGCCCGTGCCACCTCGAGGCGGCGCTGATCACCGTACGGCAGATTCTTGGCGAGCTGGTGCTCCACCGAACGACGCAGGCCGCAAAGCTCGAGCAGCTCGCGAGCCCGCTCCAGGGCGGTCCGTTCCTCGCTCCTTGTGCCTGCCGAACCCAGGATCGCCTGGTACCACTGGCCGCGCATCCTGACGTGGCGTCCGACCAGGACGTTAGCGACGACGGTCATGTTCTGGAAGAGGCGGATGTTCTGGTATGTCCGCGCCACTCCCAGCTCAGCCACCTGATGCGGGGCTAGGCCGACGATGTCAACGTCGGCGAAGGTGATCGTTCCTGCGCTGGGTGGGTAGATCCCGGTCAGCTGGTTGAAGAAGGTCGTCTTGCCAGCGCCGTTCGGACCGATGATGGAGACGATCTTATGGAGGGGGACGTCGAAATCGATCTCGCGGTTGGCGACGAGTCCTTCGAACCTCTTGGTGACGCCACGCGCCTGCAACAGCATCCGCTCGCCGGTAACCTCGGCGGTCGGCTGAGGTTCGGCCGTCTGCGCGCGGCCATCGGTCACGAGGCACCTCCGCCGCCGGCCGGAAGGCCGACCGCTCCGGTGCCGGCGATTGGGTCTGTCCCTTCGTCGTGGAGCTCACGCCGGCGCACGTAGTCAGGGATGAGGCCTTCGGGCCGCAGCAGCATCATGATCACCAGGACGGCCCCGTAGACGAGGAGCTTGAACTCGGCGAACTCGCGCAGGAGCTCAGGCAGGCCGATGAGTGCGAGGGCGCCCACCACGACTCCCGGAATGCTGCCCATACCGCCGAGAATGACGATCGCCAGCACGGTGATCGAGACCAGGATGTTGAAGCTGCCCGGGAATACCGATTGGAGATGGGTCGAGAAGACCGCTCCGCCAAGACAACCGACGGAAGCGCCGAGCGCGAATGCCAATAGCTTGTAGTTGACCGTGCTGATGCCGGTTGCCTCGGCGACGTCCTCGTCCTCGCGCATGGCATTCCAGGCCCGCCCAGTCCGCGAATACTTCAGCCGCGAGGCCACGAACGCCGCGACGATGCAGAAGAGAAGGAGCGGATAATAGGTCAGGGTGGGGCCGGTCAGCCGCCATCCCAGCAACGGCACGTCGACCGCTGACACGCCGAAGATCGGGGCGACGCTGAGGATCCCCTGCGTTCCGCCGAACCACGGCTTCAGAGCGTCGGACAGGAACAGGATCCGCGCGATCTCTCCGAAACCAAGCGTGACGATGGCGAGGTAGTCGCCACGCAACCGGAGCACCGGCGCGCCGATGAAGAGGCCGGTGGCCGCCGCGCCCACGACCACGATGGGCAGGGCAACCCAGAACGGCAGCGCCCAGCCCAGCGAAGAGGTGGGCGACGTGAGAAGCGCAGTGAGATATGACCCGACCGCGTAGAAGGCCACATAGCCCAGGTCGAGCAGGCCGGCGTAGCCGACGACGATGTTGAGCCCCAGGCCGAGCAGGACGTAGAGGCCCACCAGCACGAGCACCTGGCTGAGCAAGGGACCGGCCAGCTGTGGGAGCGACAGCAGCAACAGAATCAGGACGAGGATGCTCGCCCAGCGGACGGTCGACTGCGCTTCAGGGCCCGCGGCCCCAAGACGACGCCGCACGGTCGCGCGCGTTGGTCGCCACGCCACAACCGCGCCAGCCACGATCCCGAAGACAACGAGTGCCGAGGCAATCGACAGGCCGCGTGATTCATACAGGAGGCGGGAAAGGAATCCGAGCTCGAACTCCTGAAGGCGCGGGCGGAGGAACGGTTCCAGCATGCTCATGACGACGACCCCGAGCGCGCCGGCGACGATGGGACGGCGGAACCGCGGTGGCGCCGCGTGCAGGGCCGCTCCGGTCAGGCCCAGCACGGCACCAAACGCGATGTTGAGGAAGGCGCCGATGGCCGCTCCCTGGCCGAAACCCACGAAGTCGATAAGGCCGGACGACACCCGGACCAGGATCTCGCGAATGTCCACCGCGCTGGCGATGATCAGTCCAATCGCCAGCAGTCCGCCGCCGACGGCTCCTGCCAGTGTCCCGCCGATCAACCGAGAGCCAGGTCCGCCCACGGCGTGAATGCGCCGCGCGGCAACGTACCCGACCGCCAGCGGCGGCACGGCGAGCATGACGCGGCCGAGGGTCAGCACACCGGTCACGGTGTTGCGCTCGGCAAAGGCGAGGACGATCCCGACGGTCGACAGATAGAGCATCAGTGCCCCGGCCCATAGGCCGAGGATCGCCGCCCCGCGAAGGTGGGACGCCTGGCGCATCTCAGCGGGTCTCGGGTCGGCCGAGAATGCCGTAGGGGCGGAAGATGAGCACCAGGACGAGGACGCTGAAGGCGACGACGTCACGCAGCTGGTTGGGCGATGGCACCCCCGCCCCGCTCAGCAGCAGGTTCGGGCCGACCTGCTCCAGGACACCCAGGCTCAGCCCCCCGAGCATTGCGCCCACGATGTTGCCGATGCCACCGAGGACGGCGGCGGTGAACGCCTTGATGCCGGGTAGGAAGCCCATGAACCAGTGGACCTGGCCGAACACGAGCGCATACAGCACGCCAGCCGCCCCAGCCAGGAGCCCGCCGATCGCGAACGTGGTGGTGATCGTTCTATCCACGTTGATGCCCATCAGCGCCGCCGTGTCCTTGTCCTCGCTGACGGCGCGCATGGCCCGGCCCGTGCGAGTGCGTTCGACGAACCAGTACAGGATCAACATCAGGACGACCGCGGAGACGATGACCATCGCCTGCGTCTTCAGGATCGGGATGCCGAGGATGTCGAGCGAACCCTCGAGGATGTCGAGACGCGGATAGGCCTTGACCTGCTCTCCATACAATCCGCGGACGCTGTTGCTGATGAACAGCGATGCGCCGACGGCCGTGATGAGTGGCACGAGGCGCGGCGCGCGCCGGAGCGGCCTATAGGCGATGCGCTCCAGGAGAACGGCGACCAGCGTCGAGCTGAGCATCGCTACGAGGAGCACCACCGCCAGGCCGAGGAACGGATTGGCGTTGAGGAATCCGCCGCCGGCCAGCGCGTCGGCGACGAAGAAAGCCGTCATCGCCCCGAACATGAAGACATCGCCGTGAGCGAAGTTGATCATGAGCAGGACGCCGTACACGAGCGTGTATCCGAGCGCGATCAGCGCGTATACGGAGCCTTGGGCGATGCCCAGGATGACAAGGGTGCGCCATTGGTCACCCTCGAGGCGGCCCGCGGACAGGGTTGCCCACGTGCCCGCGACAACTCCGATGACGACGGCGATCCGCAGTCCCCAGAGGATGATCTCAACCAGCGAAAGGCGACCGGCTCGGGCCACTGGACCTCCGTCAGTGCTGATGGGTCACTATGCAGGCGGATGAGCCGGTCGCCGGCTCACCCGCCCGTTTGGTCCTATCGACGACGAAACGCTACTGGTCGCGCGTCGTCCAGATCTCGCTGTACTCACCGTCGACGACCTGGGCGACCGAAACGTCCTCGGCACCGCAGTCGCCGTTCTCATCGCAGGTCAGGGTCCCCGTTAGGCCTGCATAGTCGGTCAGCCCGGCGATGTACTCGCGTAGCGCGTCCTTCGGGATGAAGAGGGTGCCTTCCGCGTCCTCCACGCCAACTGCCTCGATCGCGTCGAAGATGATATTCGCCGCGTCGTATCCATGGGCGTGGTAGGGAGCGATTGGTCCGTCCTCGCCCGAGAGCTCCACGTAGGCGGGCAGGAAGTCCGACTCGTACGTTCCGCCGAAGCTGAGATCCGGACCGGAGAAGTACATTCCGATTTCTTCGGCGACATCGCCGGCGGTATCGAGGAAGCCCTGGTCCTTGATTCCGTCGGAGCCCATCAGGATCGTGTTCTCCAGCCCGGCGACGTCCTGCGCCTGCTGCGTAATGAGCGGTCCTTCAGGGTCGAAGATCGGGAAGTAGAGCAGCTCGGGCTCGTCCACCGCAATCGGCTCGAGCACCGATCGGAACTCGGTGTCGCCGACGTTGATCGCCTCTTGCGAGGTGGTCGTGCCGTCACACTGCTCGGCGAACTGGTCAACGAACACCTGCTGCAGCTGCTCGGCGTACGGGCTCCCGTCATGGATGGTCGCCGCCGTCGTCACGCCGAGCTCCTCGCAAGCGAACTTCGCGACGGCCGCACCCTGCACTCTGTCGTTGTAGGCCGTGCGGAAGTAGAAGGGTCCGCCGAAGTCTTCCGTTTCTGGGTTGGTGAGAGATGGCGCGGTGTTGGAGGGGGAGATCATCACCAGGCCCGCGTCGGCAAGTACCGGCATGGCCGGGACCGCGGTCCGCGAACAGGTCGTGCCGATCACCGACACGATCGTCGGATCGGCGACGATCGCCTGGGCGGCAGTCTGTCCGGATGCCGCGTCGCCGCAGCCCGCGTCCTCCTTGACGAGCTCGATCTCGTGCCCGGCCACCTCGCCGCGGTCGGCGATGGCGATCTCGATTCCGAAGTTGCTGTCGTTGCCAAGGAATGACGTGTCACCCGTAATCGAGAGCGCGCTGGCAATGCGGATCGAGTCACCCTCGAGGACCTCGACACAACCGAACTCGTCGGCGTCACATACCGCACTGGGATCTTCGCCACCCGCGCCTTCCGAAGCGGGTGGTGCGCTTTCCTCCGCGCTGGGCTCCTCGCTCGCAGCTCCGCCACCACTCTGGCATGCGGCAAGGGCGAGCATCAGCACGACAAGGATGGCGCTCCATCGCATGTACTTCTGCATCCGGTTATCTTCCTCCACTGTTGTGCTCGGGTTGCATCGCGTGTGCGCGGGCCCGACGTATCAAAGGGTGCGCGGCATCATAGCGGCGCCCGAACGGGCGGCGCAATAGGGTCCGCACCGGTTGAGAGTGGTAGGGGGTCATCGGTCCTGGGGTTCAATCCCCCGTTCGTGGTATCCTGCATGCGGGTCGTCCAGCGAATTCGCTTGTTACGATCCGCTCCGAGAGGCCTTCGTGGAGGTTCACGTCAGAAGCGCCCGCCTCACCGATCTCGACGCCGTCATCCGCATTCTTGCGCGCGGCGACGATGACGAGACGGGACGCCACGACGTCGGCTACCTGCGCAACCTGCTCTTCGTTCCCTCCGCGACGGTTGCCGTCGCCGAGCGTGACCGGCGCGTGGTGGGCGTGGGGGTCCTTGCGATCAGGCCTTCGGTGCGGTCGGGTCCCTTCGTCGGCATCATCGACGAGCTCGGGATCGCAGAGAAGGCAGTACTGGGCACGGCCGACTGGCGACGCACTGCCGACGGGATCGTCGAGCAGCTCGCCACCTCGGCAAGAAACAAGGGTTGCACGCGCGTGGAGGTCTCCGAACCGCTGGCATCCGCAGAACCGTCGCTCTGGAAGCGACTGGGGTTCGCGAGCCGCGGACGGACGCTCGGCCGAAGCTTCGGCTGATGAGGATCCACACGCTCCAGCCACATCAGATATCACAGGAGAAGAGCTCAACCGTGAGCAAGAACGTGGCGATGTTCGTTGACGTCGCCAACATGTACTACGCGGCTCGAGGCCAGGACGTCGACGTCGATTACGTCGCCCTCCTCAAGCACGCCAGCAAGGGGCGCGATCTCATTCGTGCCTACGCATACACCGGGCTCGACCCGGAGAACGAGAACCAGCGCAAGTTCATCGACTTCCTTGCCAAGAACGGCTACAAGCCGGTGGTCAAGGACATCCGCAAGTTCGGCGATGGACGCATGAAGGCCAACCTCGACATCGAGCTGGTCGTTGACCTGTTCCGCCTGGCCGATCGGATGGACATCGCCGTCATCGTGTCTGGCGACGGGGACTTCGCCCCCGCCATCCGAGCCCTCCAGGACAAGGGCGTGCGCTGCGAGGTGATCAGCTTCAAGCCGAACACGTCGTCCGACCTGATGGCCGTGGCCGATGAGTTCATGGACATCATGAAGGTCGCCTCCATCAGCCGGAAGGAGGGACGCGCTGCTGTCCGCGACGCGGGCATGAGCGCGCCGGAGATGCCGGCCAAGGAGGTCACCCCCGAGTTCGGCTTCCGCGAGGCCTCGCCGTCCGTGGCTGCCGCCGCCCTGGCGGCGCTCAAGGGCGGACCATCCGAGGCACCCCGTCGAGGGCGCAGCGGCACCACGCGCCGCGCTCCGGCAGCGGCAGCGGCTGCGGCACCGGCCCAATCGCCCGCGGCCGAGCCGGCCGGGGAGCGAGTCGCCGCCGCCAGCGTCGAGGCGACCGATGCGGACCCCGAGGCGCGCCGCCGCCGGCGCCGCCGCGGCGGTCGCGGCCGTGGCCGGACTCGTCATGACGAAGAGGCTGCTCCCGCCGTCGCCACGGGGAGCGAGGAGATCGGCTGGGAGGAGTTCGACGACCTCAGCCAGATCGACGGCACGCCCGCCGAGGACCGTGAATACACGTTCGAGGATGCCGACGCAGCCACCCTCGCCGAGCTCGGCCTGAGCAGCGACGACGTCGCCTCGCTGGAGGCGGCCGCCGCGCCGGCCACCGGCGACGGCGAGGGATCGAAGCCGCGCCGTCGCTCGACCCGGACCAAGCAGGACGAGGCCGCCCCGGCCACCGACGCCGAGGCACCGAAGCCGCGCCGTCGCTCGACCCGCGCCAAGCCGGAGGATGCAGCCCCAGCCACCGACGCTGAGGCACCGAAGCCTCGCCGTCGCTCGACCGGCGCCAAGCCGGACGAGGCCTCGCCGCCGGCCGGCGGGGAAGAGGCACCCAAGCCGCGCCGTCGCTCGCCCCGGTCCCCCGTGACCGGCGGCGATGCGACGGCCGGACTGGCCACCGGCGACGGCGAGCCGCAGGGCATCTGGGGCCGGTTCCGCTCCGCCCGCAAGCCGCGCAGCACAACCTCGGGCTAGCTCGAGGCGCAACAACGAGGAAGGGCCGGCCCGTATGGCCGGCCCTTCAACGGTTCGCGCTGACGCCTATGGGCGCGGTTCGCGGTCCACGGCGTCGTAGGATTCGTTGATCGCCTCGGCCGTGTCCTCCGCAGCCTGCTCGGCCACCGCGCCGGTGGCGCTGCCGGCATCGGCCGCCGCCTCCTGCACGCTGCCCGTGGGATCGGCTGCGCCCTCGGCGGTCTCCGCCGGCTGGCCGTTCGTCCCCTCGTCCGTGTCGCGCTGGAAGATCGGCACCCACTCGGCGTCCTTGGCCTTGGCGGCGATCTCGTCGGCGCGCGTCGCGATCTCCTGGCGCACCTCGTCCGCCTTCACGGCGAACTCCCGGCGCATCTCTTCTCCGCGCTTCGGCGCGAGGAGCAGCGCGGCGATGGCTCCGCCCACCGCCCCGAGCAGCAGGCCGAGGAAGAAAGCGCCCCAATGACGTTCCTCCCGCTGCCGCATGCCGAGGCGTTCGGCAGCCGTGTCGACCAGCTCGCGGCCCGCCGGTACGGCGGCGCCGGCCGCCCCGATCGCGAAAGTGCGCCGGCTCCACAGGTCCTTGAGAGCCGGACGCACGGCCTTGCGCCACGTTCGATCGGACCAGCGCGCCGCGTCGTCGCTGGCGCGCGACAGCCGCTTCGCGGCGTCACGTCGCAGGGGTCGGGCCTCGCGCCAGGCGTCCGATGCCCGGCCGCCGACGTCGGCGCCGCGCTCCGCGAGGACGCCGGCGACTTCCTGGCCGCGTCTCGCCATCTCCTGGGTGATGTTGGCGTCGGCCACGCGCTCGATCAGTGCCTTGATGCTATCGGCGATGTCGTCGGCCGTTGATGCCGGGCGATTCGGCATTGGCTCTCTCCTCTGGGGTTCGGCCCGAGCTGGGTGCACGAAGTATGCCACCGACCCCGGCACCACTCCAGTGCCCGACCTGCCCGCGCGAGGCACCGAACCTATACTCGCGCGGTGATCGAGAGCCATGCAGACGGCGGCTTCCGGAGCGTCGGCCAGCCGACGGCGCGCCGCATCGTGCGCCAGGGGATGGAGCGGAAACGGATGGGACGCACGCTGCTGATCCACGGGCCGTCGGGCGCGGGCAAGGACCGTTTCGTCGACGATCTCCTGGCCCTGTTCTTCTGCGCCGATCCCGACACGACGGTCCGGCCCTGCAACGCCTGTCGCGGCTGTCGCGACGGCCGTGCGAGGAGCCATCCCGACCTCGTGATTGGCTCGCCCGAGGGCTGGCGTGAGCAGAAGTACTCGGGCGAGAGCATCGTGGCGTCGGCGCGCCGCTGGCTGCTGGAAGCCGCGGGGGCCCCGGTCGTGGCCGAGCGCCGCGTCCTCCTGATCGAGCATGCCGACCGCGCGGGAGAGCAGATTCAGAACGCGCTGCTCAAAGCACTCGAGGAGCCGACGGACCGGCACGCATTCATCCTCGTCGTTGATGAGCCGTCCGGCCTGCTGCCCACGATTCGCTCCCGCTGTCAGCCGCTCCGGATCGGCCCCGTGGCGCGCGAGGAGCTGGTTGCCTACCTGATGGACGTCGTGCGGCTTCCGGCCGACCAGGCCGATGCCGTGGCGCGCCTCTCGAATGGGCTCGTCGGCACCGCAGTCGCCCTCGTGGAGCAGAAGGGCCTCCTCGACTGGCGGCGGCGGGTGCAGGGCGAGCTGCTGGCGCTCCTCGAGCGCGGCCGGGCCGATCGGTTCGTCTCGGTTCGCGACCTTCTCGACGACACGCTTCCACTCGTCACGCCGATGGCCGCCGAGGGCGAGACGGAGGACGACGCGCCCCGGACGCCCGCGTCCAGCCAGCGCGCGGCCGCGGTGATGCTCGTCGACGCGTGGCTGGCGCTCACGCGCGACCTCCTGGTCACCGCCGCCGGCCGCGTCGAGCTTGCGCCGGGCACCGAGCTCGGGTCACAGCTCGCCGCCGCCGCAGCTCGCATCGGCACGGAGCCGCTGGCGCGCATGGCGCACCTGCTGGAGCGAATCCACGCCGGGCTACGTGAGAGCGCCGCGCCCAGGCTGGCCCTGGAGGCCGCCATGCTGACCTGGCCGACCCTCGCGCCCGGCGAGATTCGTGAGTGATGAGCGCCTGACGGCGCGTGTCACGGGCCGCGTCCAGGGGGTCGGGTTCCGGTGGTGGGCGCGGCGCCAGGCGGAGGCGCTCGGGCTCGTCGGCTGGGTCATGAACGCGGACGATGAACGGTCGGTCGAGGTCGTGGCCGAGGGCGATGCCGGTGCCCTGACCGAGCTGGCCCACCGGCTGGAGGTAGGCCCGCCAGGCGCCCGCGTCGATTCGTTCGAGAGTGACCGTGGGCCGGCCAGTGGCGAGTTCCACCGGTTCGGGATCATGCGATCGTGAACCGGCGGGTCCTCGGCTGCGGGACGCTCGGCGCGATCGTGTTCGTCGGCGTCGGCCTCTTCGGCATCTGGCGCGCGAGCGCACCGGCCGAGTGCCCGGAGCTGCTGCCCTACCAGCCCGCCGCGTTCGAGCCGGTCGGGTCGCCGGCTGCCGCCCCGGTACTCGAGGGCATCGACCGGGCACTGGAGCGCGCCGGGAGCGCATCGTTCGGACTCGCGCGCTGGGAGGTCTACGTCGAGCCGGGGTTCGCGCCGGCGGCGAGCGGCGAGCCGCTCCCGCAGCGGATCGTGCTCGATTGCGGCGACGGGTCGTTCCAGGCCTATCACCGGGGGACGGAATGAGGCGCCGGCCCGTCCTGCTGCTCGTCAACCCGGTCGCCGGCGGCAAGCCCGGCTCCGGCCCCGGCCTCGACGATGACCTCGAGCGACTCGCGCCGGCCGCGCTGCGGGCAGCGCTCACGGAGCGCGGTCTCGACGTGCGACTTCATGAGCTGACCGCCGACGACGACGGCGGCGCGCTGGCGCGTGGCGCGGCCGACGATGGCCGCGACGTCGTGGTGGCCGGGGGCGACGGGACGGTCTCGGGCGTGGCGGCCTCGCTGGTCGGACATCCGGAGGCGACGCTCGGCATCCTGGCCATGGGCAGCTTCAACAACATGGCCCGCGGCTTCGGCATCCCGGTCACGCTCGACGCGGCGCTCGACGTCATCGCCGCCGGGAACGCGAGCCTGGTCGACGCCGGCTGGGTCGTCCGCGAGCGCGACGAGGGGAGGCCATTCTTCGAGGCGGCCGGTGTCGGCGTCGACGCCGTCGGCTTCCTGGCTGTCGAGATCGCCGAGCGGCGCGGCTGGCTGCGCGCCGCCGGCGCGCTCGCTCGTGGCCTGCGCCTACGCCGCACGCCAATGCGAATCACGCTCGACGGCGACACGTACCGCACCGGCAGCCCGTCGGTCACCGTCAGCAACGGCCCGTATCACGGAGCCGGCTTCGCGGTCTCCGCCGAGGCCGATCCAACCGACGGCATCCTGGACGTGGCCGTGTTCCACGGCATGAGCCGCCTCGACGTCATCCGCCATTTCCTGGCGGTGGCGCGCCGCAAGGACCGCCGCGAGCCGCGCATCGGCCAGTACCGCGCGCGTCGCGTCGAGATCGCCGGCCTGCGGCGAGCCCTCCCGGCGCACGCCGACGGCGAGAGCATCGGCGTGACGCCGGTCGTGTTCGAGGTCCGCCCGAAGGCGCTGCGCGTCTTCCGCTGACGCGGCCGCCGCTCAGCGAGCTACAGGTTCAATGCCGGCCGGAAGAGCCGATCGTGCGTCGCGAGCGCGAAGCGGTCGGTCATGCCCGCGATGTAGTCCGCGGCCTGGACCACCAGCGCGGCCTCGTCCTGCCGATAGGTCGCGGGGATCTCCTGTGGCCGCTCCAGGTGCCAGTCCATCAGGTCGCGCACGATGCCGATGGCGCGTCGCTGCTGCCGTGACTGCTCGTCCGACTGGTAGACGTGCTCGAACATGAAGTCCCGCAGCGCGGTCATGACCGCGAGCGTCGGCGCGTCCATGCGCACGGCGCCGGTCCGCAGCGACTCGTCGATGACCGCACCGATCATGGCGCTGACCCACTCGCGCCCGGGCTGGCCGAACCGCTCGATCACGGTGGAGGGCAGCGCCTGCGGCTGCAGGACGCCGGCCCGGATGGCGTCAAGCGCGTCGTGGGCCAGGTAGGCGATGCGATCGGCGAACCTGACGCAGAACGCCTCCGCCGTCGCCGGCGGCGGGTCGATTCGCCACGAGTGCGCACGAATGCCGTCGCGCACCTCCCAGGTCAGGTTCGCGTCCTCCAGCACCTCGAAGATGCGCACGCTCTGCGCAGCGTGATGCCATTCCGCCGGGGCGAAGTACGGCGAGAGGGCATCCTCCCCGGTGTGGCCGAACGGCGAGTGGCCGACGTCGTGGCCCAGCGCGATCGCCTCCGCCAACGGCTCGTTCAGGCTGAGCGCAGCCGCCAGCGAGCGGGCCACCTGTGTCACCTGCATCGTGTGCGTCAGACGCGTGACGTAATGGTCGCCCTCGGGATTGAGGAAGACCTGCGTCTTGTGCTTCAGCCGGCGGAACGCCTTCGAATGGATGATCCGATCCCGGTCCCGCTCGAACGCGGTCCGGAACTCGTCCGGGTCCTCTGGGCGCTCGCGGCCCCTCGACTGCACCGAGCGTGACGCCGCTGCGCTGAGCCGCTCGTCCTCCTCGGCCTCACGCGTCGCCCGATCGCGGCGGCGGAGCGTCGCCGTGTCGCCCGTCTGCTGCATGCGCGGATGATGGCGGATTGGCGGAGGGGGTGGCGCGCCCGACAGGATTCGAACCTGCGACCTTCGGCTCCGGAGGCCGACGCTCTATCCACTGAGCTACAGGCGCACGATGGGCCGATGATAACCCGCTCCCGCCTGCGACGTGGTCGCCTGGATAGGCGAAGGCCCCCGCCGAAGCGGGGGCCTTCAATGCTGCCGGATTCGCTAATCGCAAGGGCATCTTTCACGCACGGTTTCCCGCACTACCCTAACCCTAACCTACCCATGGCCTTGCGACCAGTAGTGAATCGCTGGTGCGAACAGCACTCGTAGGTTAGACCGCCTGTTCTCTTCTATCAAGGGTTTTCGAGGTTGAGATTCCTTTACAAAGCAAAGCGCTCTGTTATTCGCCGGGCGATGCCCGGGGTCCCGTGCCCGCCGAAACGGTGATCGACTCGATCACGACAGGGGCTGCCGGAACGCCGATGCGCGGGTCGTTGACGGGGATGTCACCGATGGCGTCGATGATGTCCGTCCCACCGACCACCTGGCCGAAGATCGTGTATTGGCGCGGGAGCCCGTCGTTGAGGTCGGCCAGCGCCACGAAGAACTGGCTCCCGTTCGTCCGCGTGTCATTCGCCATCGAGACCGAGTACACCCCGTAGTCGAGCCCGTCGGCGGGCGGCTCGATGTCGAACTCGTAGCCCGGGCCCCCGGTGCCGATGCCGGGGAAGTCGCCGTCGTTGCTCTCGGTCTCCGGATCGCCGGCCTGGGCGACGAACCCGGCCAGCACCCGGTGGAACTTGATTCCGTCGTAAAAGCCACAGCGCGCGAGGGCCACGAAGCTCGCCGTCGCGATCGGCGCCTGCTCGCCGTACAGCTCGATGTCGAATGCACCCTCGACCTCGCCGCCGACGCGGACCGTCGCAAGCGTCGCCCCTTCGAGCGTCGCCTGGGCCGAGATCGAGGTCGGCGGAGCTGTCGGGCAGTCCGGCGCCGGCGCCGGCGTCGGCTCAGCGGTACATGCGGCAAGCGCCATGGCGATCGCGATCCCGGCAAGAGCAGCCCGTGCCCTCATCGGCCGTCGGGCTTAAACAGGCGCCGCGCGTAGCTGACCGGCATCGTCCCGCCGTAGATGAGCGTGTCGTGGAAGCGTTTGCGGCTGAAGGCGGCACCCTCGCGGGCCTCGACGTCCGCCTTGAGCCTCTCGATCATGTGCCGGCCGAACAGGTATGACAGCTGGTAGGTGGGCGTCGAGGTGTAGCGCTTGACCTCCGCCACTGCCGCCGGACGCTCGAAGCCGGTCTCGGCCACCAGCCGATCGACCGCGTCGTCGAAACCGATGAGGCCGCGGTGCAGCTGGACGTCGAGGATGATCCGGGTCGCGCGCCAGATGGCGTCGGTGTGGACGATGTACCAGCCGGTCGGCGTGTCGTCGAACCCGGATTCCTTCATCATCCGCTCGCAGTAGAAGGCCCATCCCTCGCTGAACTCCGGTGCGCCCGAAAAGAGGCGTACCAGGCTCGGGTTGGTGATCGCGGCGCTCAGCTGGAGGTGGTGGCCGGGATACGCCTCGTGAACCGAGGTGTTGCTGATCGATGCGCGGTTGTGCTCGCGCATCATCGCGGGCGAGGAGGGCGGCGTGACGATGTAGGTCCCGACCGGGACGGCGTCGAACTTGGCGGGCTCGTAGTACGCCGCGAAGGGGATGAGGTGCCGGATGAACGACGGCGTCTCGATGACGTTGAGGTGATCCTCCTCCGGGGGCGTGGCCAGGTCGTGCTCGACGACGAAGCCACGCGCGCGATCCATCGCGGCGCGATACTCGGTCAGCGACTCGACGAACGTTGCGGCGTGGTCCTCCTTGACGATATCGGCCACCTCCGCGGCCGACGCGCTCGGGTCGATCTCCGCCGCGATGGCCTCGCGCGCCGCCTTTTCGCTCTCGAGCAGCTCCTCGCCGACGGCAAGGATCTCGTCCCCATCTGCTTCCAGCTCGCGCAGGCGCACCATCTCCTCGAATCGATCAGCACCGGCCTTCCAGTCGGCGCGGGCGCGGGGCAGGACGTC
>Ga0136623_10000025_pt1 | contig 32370 bp, 32 predicted proteins | sample AntDrymUQ4492106_2_FD_104656 | JGI IMG/M metagenome (GOLD analysis project Ga0136623, IMG submission 104656) | Polar desert sand microbial communities from Dry Valleys, Antarctica - metaG UQ449 (21.06) | ecosystem: Environmental > Terrestrial > Soil > Desert | place: Antarctica: Dry Valley...
CGAGCCCTCTTGTCCGCCCAAAGCCTCCGCCGCCACCTGCTGAAGTTGGGAGTGAACGGTGAGCCTGACGTCGTCCCCGCGCTCGCCGGAGCTCAAGAAGCTGTCCTGGATGTCTTGCATCGAAATCACTCCACTCTCTCCCAGGAGCTGCTCCGAGTAGGTTGCCTCGATCCGATCGCTCCCATAGATGAGCGAGTAGTAGCCGGTGATGTGTCCGTAGAGCTCGCCGCCCGGGTATGTCCTGAGGTACTGGAAGCGGTCCTGAGTCTTGCGGCTTCTCGCCACCGTCTCGAAGTCGAGCGTTTCGATGTCCCCGCGCTTGATCGAGTACTCCGCCAAGAGCGATCGGAGGTTGCGGTCGTTGGAGGCGATGTCCTCGGCGGCGAAGATCTGGACGTAGTTGAGCTGGGCGAACACAACCAGGAAGGCCACCACCAGGCCCCATGCCACGCGCCGGATCTGGGCCTGCATCACCGGCGTCCCCCGATGAGGATCTCGCCCGTGAGGGCGGGGTCGGGCTCGCTGGCGTTCTGGTCGCTGACGCGCGCCAGCAGAGCCATCAGGACGAAGTTCGACAACAGGCTCGAGCCCCCATAGGACATGAAGGGGAGCGTGATGCCGGTCAGAGGCAGCAAACGGATGACTCCGGCCATGATGATAAGGGTCTGTACGCCGAAGCTGACTATCAGCCCCGCCGCGAGGAGCTGGCCGAAGTCGGAGCGGGCGCCGAGCGCGATCCGAAGGCCCCTGCCCACCAGGAGCATGAAGCACAGCACCACCGCTCCGGTGCCCAACAGCCCGAGCTCTTCGCCGATGACCGCGAAGATGAAGTCGGTGTGGACCTCCGGGATCAAGTCCGGTCTCCCCTGCCCCAGCCCAGTGCCGAACAATCCTCCGGTCGCCAGCGCGAACAGGGACTGGGCGAGCTGGAAGCTCTCGTCTCCTAGCAGCTTGGGGTTGAAGACGTCGAGCCACACCTGTACACGTTCTTGTACATGGCTGAAGGTCACATAGCCGACGTAGGCGCCCGCGGCGAATACAAGCAGCCCCACCAGCATGTATGCGACCCGGGCGGTGGCGATGTAGAGCATTACCAGGAAGATCGAGAAGAACAGCAAGCTCGAGCCGAGGTCTTTCTCGAAGAACATCACTGCTAGAGAAAGGAGCCACATGACCAACAGGGGGCCGAAGTGCTTGATGTCGGGGAAATGAATCCTCCAGATGCGGCGCGAGGCAATGGCGAGCAGCTCTTTGCGGTCGGCGAGGTAGGCGGCGAAGAAGATCACCAAGCAGATCTTGGCGAGCTCACCCGGTTGGAATGAGAACGAGCCCACCCTCAGCCAGAGCCTCGCTCCGTTGATCTCGGTGCCCAGGGGGCTGGCGGGCAGCAGCAGCAGCAGGATTCCCGTGAAGCCGAGGATGTACTTGTAGCGGGCGAGCACTCGGTAGTCACGCACGACTACCAGGGTGGCGATGAACACGACCACGCCCACCACCGTCCAGGTGACCTGCGTGGGACCGTAGTCGGAGGGATCGAGCCGGTAGACGGCGGCCAGCCCGAGCCCGTTGAGCAAGGCGGTCAACGGGAGCAGGAGGTGGTCGCTCGAAGGGGCCAGCTTGCGCACCCCGATGTGGGCGGCGGCGTAGGCGGCGGTCAGGGTCACCATCAGGGGGGCCGCGGTGGCGAGGATGTCGGCGTCGCGCGCCAAGACCACCAGTGCCAGAGCCCCGACCCCGAGGATCAGGGCGAGGATCAGCAGGGACAGCTCGGAGTTGCGGCGGGCCGTGGCCTGCATCATGCCTTCGAGTCCCCCTTCGCTCTCTGATTCTGGAACTCGCGGGCCAGATCTGAGAGGTCCGAGACCGTGCTCTGAGCCTCGTCCAGGGATTTGACCTTCATCCCCTGCCGCAGCAGCGCGTGGCGTGACTCGGGCAGGTCCTCGAGCGCCAGGGCCGAGGGTTCGATGGCTTCCGCCAGGGTGAGGCCTGCGATGCGCTCGGGGATGCCCTGGTAGATCGTGACGCGGCCTGATTCGTCGACGCCGACGTAATAGGAGTTATCCAGCGCCCAGTTGCCGGCGCCGTAGGCGGCGGCAACGGCCAGAAGGAGCAACAGCAGTGCTCCCAGCCACTTCCGACGGCGGCGGGAGGTGGGGGGGGCCGGACTCGAGGGCCCGGGTGAGGTGTCTGTTCGCGCCGGCGCCGGCGCCTGGGCGTCCTTGCCGCCCAGGTCGATCACGAGCACCGTGATGTTGTCCTCGCCGCCGGCCTCGAGTGCCAGCTCGACCAGCGCTTCGGCCGCTTGCTGAGGGTCCTCCGCCGAGTTTGCGGCGGCGGCTATGTCTGCGTCAGAGACCATCGAGGAGAGCCCGTCCGAGCACAGCAGCAGCCGATCTCCTGCGCGCGCCTCTATCTCCCGCAGATCCACCGCGATGTTCGAGTCGAGCCCCAGCGCGTTGGTGATGACGTTGCGCTGGGGATGATGCTGAGCCTCCTCGGCGCTGATCTGACCCTCTCGCACCATGCGGCCAACGAGCGTGTGGTCGTCGGTGAGCTGTTCGATGGCCCCCTCTCGCAACCGGTATGCGCGTGAGTCACCCACGTGTGCGATGTGGGCGATGCCCTCGCCCGCCATCAAGAGGGTGCAGGTGGTTCCCATGCCCAACAGGGCGGCGTCCGACTGCGCCTTTGTGTAGATGGCGGCGTTGGCGTTGTTCAGTAGCCGCGCGAGCGAGCGCGGGTCCTCCGAAGAGACCTGGGCTGCACCATCGGAGATGACCTTGACGGCCGTTTCCGAGGCGACCTCACCGGCCGAGTGGCCGCCCATGCCGTCGGCGATGGCGAACAGGGGCGGCTCGGCGAGATAGGAGTCCTCGTTGCCCTCGCGGACCCGTCCGACGTCGGTGCGAACGCCCACGGCCGTGTTCATTTCCGCAACTCCATGACGGTCTTGCCGATCTTGACCTGGTCGCCTCGTTGCAGCTCGGATGGAGAGGTGATCCGACGTCGGTTGAGATAAGTGCCGTTGGTCGACCCGAGGTCTTCGACCATGACCGCCTCTCCCTTGGAGAAGATGCGTGCGTGCATTTGAGAGACATAGGTGTCGTCCAGCACGATGTGGCACTTCTCGGCTCGGCCCACCACGAGCTCTTCTGAAACATCGAAGGACTTGCCCTTCATGTTCTCGCCTTCGACGATCGCCACCTTGCTCGGCGGCTTCTTGGTTCGGCGGGCGGCGGGCCGGGCCGGAGCCGGCGCCCGGGCGGACGCTCGCCTTGGGTTCGGGGTCCTCAGCTCCAGGTAGATGGCCTTGACCGCCCGGGCCACGAATATGTAGAGGATCGCCAGAAACGCGTACTTCAGCAGCTCGAGGACCAGGTTGGGCAAGAGGCTCAGTCCTTCGAGAGCTCGAAGCGGAGCTCGCTCGAGCCGAATCCCAGGAGGTCGCCGTGGCCGAGGGACTGCTCGCGGCTTAGCTTGCCGTTGACCGTGGTCCCGTTGGTCGAGCCCAGGTCGGTGATGGTCCAGGTCCCGTCGGTGAGCCGCAGCTCTGCGTGGCGGCGGCTGACGTTCGGGTCGGAAAGGACCACTTCGTTGGCCGACAGGCGCCCGATCGTTACCGGTGGGTTCGTGATCGAGATCTTGTTCTGAGGGTCGCCGCTCTCACCGAGGACGACCAGGGTCGCCCCCCCGGGCCGGATCCCGAGACGCTCGGCGGTGCCCAGATGGATCGCCCGGGTGGCGGAAGGGTCCTCGTGATTCGGCTCGTGAGTCGAGGCCGACTTGGGAGCACTGCCCGGATCGGAGGTGAGCGAGGCCTCGGTGCGGAACTCGCCGCGCCCGAGACGCTCGTGCTCGTGAAAGGAAATCCGGGGCATGCCCATGAGGTTCCAGCGCCGCTCCTTGGCGGCCTCGATGACGAGCTCGGAGAACTCTCGCTCGAGGCCCGGCCCCATGGGCTCGAAGCGGGCGTAGTCCTCCGCGCCCAGCAGGATGCGGAACTCGTTGGGGGCATAGGTCCGGTTGACGGATACCGTGCGGTTCTCCTCCATCTCGCGTACGATGCGCCGCCCCACCTCGATGGGCTGGAGGCCGGAGCGGAACATCTTGGCGAACATGCCCTCGAGCAGGCCTTCTAGCCGGCGTTCGAGGTCTCTGGCGACTCCCACAATCGTCGGTCCTTTCGCTGCCCGGAAGCATGCGCCGCACCCGGGGGGAACGACCTCTAGAGGGAGAATTATGCCCGGTGCGGACGGCTCACCCTTTTTGCTAGTTTTGTGCTCTCCGCCGGGCGAGTGGTGGAACGGCAGACACGCTGGCTTCAGGTGCCAGTGCGCGATAAGCGCGTGGGGGTTCAAATCCCCCCTCGCCCACCCTGTGTTTCACGCATAGGTGCAGGTCAGAGGGGCAAACGCCCGTTCGATCAGGTGCTGAAAAGCTCTCTGGGTGCCCGTTGGGTGCCCGAACATTGAAGAAGCCCCCCGGTGGGTGCCGAGGGGCTTCTCAAAAAACGGTCGCGTGTTTTGGGGCTACGAGCCGAACACCAGCGCCGCCACCCGGCTGGTGGCGTCCTCCTGCATCGAGGGGATTACGTGGGAGTAGCAGTCGCCGGTGATCGAGATGTTGGCGTGGCCGAGGATGTCTGACACCACTTTGAGTGGGACATTGGCCTGAAGCGCCAGGGTGGCGAAAGTGTGTCTGAGGTCGTGAAACCTGATCCGGGGCAGCCCGCTCGACTTGACCCGTCGGTTGAACACCAGGCTCACCGACTCGGGATCGAGGGGGCCTCCGGCGTCGTTGCGGAAGACGAGGTCGCTGCCGTCCAGGGAGTGGGTGGTCTGGGCCTTGTGGAGCGCTCGCAGGACCGCCACCGTGGTCGGATCGAGCGGCACCGAGCGCTTGCCCTTGTGGGTCTTGGGCTTGCTGAAGCAGACCTCGTGGCCGACACACACCACGGTCTCCTGGATCGAGACGCGCCCCGCGTCGAGGTCAACCCGGTTCCAGCGCAGGCCCAGGACTTCGCCCCTCCGCATCCCGGTGGTGGCCGCCACGTGGATGACCGGGTAGAGCCACCAGCGGAAGTCGTCCTCGATGTGGGTGAGGAAGGCGCGCAGCTCGGCGGGGGTCCAGGTCCGCAGCTCCGTCTTGTCCGAGCCTCCCTGCTTCGGCGGCCGAGCCACGGCGGCGACGTTGCGCTGCACCAGACCGTCCCTGGCAGCGTCTCCGAGGCAGCGGTGCAGAATCGTGTGGATGTAGGCAACCGTCCGCGGGCTGAGCCCTGCGCCCTTACCTCGTCGGTCGCCCTTGCCGGGCCGCCTGCCGTCGGCCAGGAGGTCCGCGTACATCTTGTTGAGGTGGGTCGGGGTCAGCGCCTGTAGCGAGATGGCCCCGATGCGGGGGATGACGTGGACCCGGATATTCCGCTCATAGCTCTCCCAGGTGGAAGGGCGCACCTGAGCCTTCATGGCCGGGAGCCACTCCTTGGCGTAGCCCACGAACTTCAGGTTCTGGCGGGCGACGTGGGTGCCCTCATTGAGTTCGGTCTTGAGCTTGGCTTCGACCCGCTCGGCCTCGCGCTTGGTGCGAAACACCGGGGTGTGCCGCTTGCGCTTGCCGGTCGCCGGGTCGGTGCCACTGACGATCACCTTCCACCTGCGCCCGCTCTTGGTCTGCTTCTCTTGGATCATGCCTTCCTCCTCCGTCTCGCCTTGATCTCCTGACTGAGTTCCTGTTGGAGCCCTCGTGTGATGTGGCCCATGACCCGCAGCGGGTCGCCCTCGTGGTCCAGCTCGTGGAAGCGCCGGTCTCGCTCGGTCTTGACGTTGTGGCCCCACAGAGACCAGGCCGCACAGGTGACCTCGAAGGCCCCGCCCCGCTTGCGAAACACCTTGAGCGCCTGAGCCGACTTGGTGTCCGCAGGATTGAGCGAGGCCAGCAGGAGCTGGGCGAGGAAGTCGTCGTTCCCCGGCAAGCCGTAGCGCCCGGCTATCCCGGCGAGGTGGGTGCGCTCCTTGGGGTTGATGCGGGGCTCGGGTTGGAAGCGGGTGGGCTGGCCTGTGGCCCAGGTCCTGAACTCCTCGGCTGTGACCTCGACCCCGGCCACGTCGATCACGGTGTCGTCTTCGACCCAGAGGAGGTCTGAGAGGGGCACTTCCAGGAGCATGAGCAGCAGCTTCTCCTCGGCTGCCGAGACGTTGCGATAGCCCAGCTCGATACCCGCCACCGTGCCCTGGGTCCAGTTGAGTCCCCTGGCCTTAGCCCTCGCCGCGAGGTCGCCCTGGGTGAGCCCCTGCTGCTCCCGAAGGCGAAGGAGGTTTGCTCGGATCACGTCTTGGTACGTCTCGTTTGCCATTGGTAGATAGTGCCACTTCGGGAATGGATCGTCAAATCCTCGACCGTCGTAGCAGTAGCGTCTAGTCTTCGGGGATGAGAAACCCAATCTCCGAGAGGAAAGGCGGAACAACGGTGGCCGAGAGCCCCCTTATGACGTTGCCAGAAGTTGCGCAGCTGCTGCGAGTGAACAAGGACACAGCTTACCGGCTGGCGGCCCAGGGAGCGATCCCGGCCGTGAAGTTGGGCAAGTCGGTGCGGGTGCCTCGGGCCGCTCTGTTGGCCTTCATCGAGCAGAAGGCAAAGGAGGCAGTGAGCGCGTGAACCTGAACGACTACCCCTTGGCGATGACCCATGCCCAGCTGTGTGAGGCGATGCAGATCGGTTCGACCAAGGGCTGGGCGATGATCAACTCCGGCGAGATCGCCCCGGTGATTCGCTCGGGCCGGATGGTGCGAATCCCCCGCCATGTCGTGGAGCGGATGTTGGGACTTGATCACGAAGCAGGGACACCGACTGTTGACGCCGATGTCCCCGGTGACCATGCGACCCGGTCGAATGTCAGGGCACTTGGTCGTGGCTCAGGGTAACTCGGCCGCCTTCTACCAGCCCGGAGCATGGCTCGATGAAGCCGACCTTCGACAGATTCCCTGGCGTGCCCACGATCTCGCCGAGGGCGAGAGCATCTCCGGGGTGGTGTTGCGCAAGCCGACTGCCAGAGCGTTCAACGGATCGCGAGTTTTCATCGGCACGCCGGATGAGGTCATCGGGATGCACGCAACCGCCAAGACCGGCCACACCGTTTTGGAGCGAGAACTACAAGACATCGACCCCGGAGATCAGGTGACGATCACGTTCTTTGGCAAGCGCCAGACCTGGGACGGGGAACGGGAGTACCGCTTCTACAAGGTGGTGCGGCTGTGATCCCGCAGGAACTCACCGAACGACCACAGTGGGTCGCGTGGCGAACCGAGATGCGCGACGGCAAGCCGACCAAAGTGCCATACCAACCGACCAGCGAGCAGCGAGCCTCATCAACTGACCCTTCGACGTGGGTGAGCTTCGAGCAAGCCACGCTCGCAGCCCCCAGATTCGATGGCGTCGGCTATATGTTCAGCCCCGACGACCCCTACGTCGGGCTCGACTTCGATGCCTGCCGTGTCGGCGATGACCTTCACCCGTCCGTGTGGGACGTGATCCAGCGCCTCAACTCGTACACCGAAGTCTCTCCCTCCGAGCACGGCGTTCATGTGTTCGTGAAGGGGAGGTTGAACGGGCACGGCAACCGCACAGGCAAGACACCCTGGAACGGCAGCTTCGAGGTCTACGACAGGGAGCGATACTTCACGGTCACCGGACGGACGCTGGCCGGGATGCCTGACACGATCCAGGAACGCCAAGAACATCTCAACGACGTTCTCGACCAGCTCCTGCCGGAGCCGGACCCCGTCCCCCAAAGTGCCCGACGTCGGGCACCTTCCGAGCCGCTCGATCTCGGCGACGAGGCGTTGCTGGAAAAGGCCCGCTCCGCCAAGGACGGAGCTGAGTTCGAGGCGCTGTTCTACCGCGGCGACACCTCCCGGCACGGCGGCGATGACTCCGCAGCAGACCTCGCCCTGTGTCGCAGGCTCGCCTTCTGGACGGGACCGGACCCTGATCGGATCGACCGGCTGTTTCGAGCTTCGGCGCTGGTGCGGCAGAAGTGGGAGCGGGCCGACTATCGCGATCGCACGATCAACACAGCGCTGGCGGGGATGACCGAGTTCTACGAGCCCCGTTTGCACGCCGTCGTGCAAACCCCGCAGCAGCCGACGGCGGGGAACCAGAACGACGAGGAACCGAAACCCGATCCCGCTCGTTTCTTCGACGCCGACCATGGACTGGTCGTGCAGGTCCTCGGACGTGAGATTCAGAGGGCCGGTCACCTGCGGGTCGGCCACGATGAGCGTCTCTATCGTTTCTCCGGTGGCGTCTACCTTCCCGACGGGGACCGCTTCGCCAAGCAGAAGTGCCGGGTCCTGCTCGACAACCGGTTCAAGAAGCGCCACACCGACGAGGTGCTCGCGTGGCTCAGGGCACATCCGATCACGATCCCGGAGCAGCCGAGCCCGGACACGATCAACTGTCGCAACGGACTGCTTTGCTGGCAGCGAGGCGAACTACGTCCCCACACACACGAGGTGCCGAGCATCGTCCAGGTCCCGGTGGCGTGGAAGCCGGGGGCCGAGTGCCCTCGGATCAACCGCTTCTTGGAGGAGGTGCTGCCCGCAGACGCCATCTGGTTCATCCACGAGCTGATCGGCTACGCGCTCTATCCCGGCAACCCGATGCGCAAAGCCATCCTGCTGCATGGGTATGGGCGCAACGGAAAGTCGGTCCTGCTCAACCTCATCCGCGCTCTGGCCGGAGCCAAGAACTGCTCTGCGGTGAGTCTTCAGGCACTGGGAGAGAACAGGTTTGCCGCCGCCGAGATGTTCGGCAAGCTCGCCAACATCGCAGGCGACCTCGATGCTCGGGCGATCAAACGCTCCGACACCTTCAAGATGCTTACCGGCGGGGACTCGATCACGGCGGAGCGAAAGTTCTGCCAGCCGTTCGAGTTCACTCCCTTCGCGCTGCCACTGTTCTCGGCCAACGAGTTCCCCTTCTCGGCAGACCAGACCGATGCATGGTTCGACCGCTGGATCGTCATCCCCTTCGAGAGACGGTTCACCGAAGCGCAGGCCGACCCCCGACTACTTCAGAAGCTGACCACGGCCGAGGAGCTGTCGGGCCTCTTGGAGCTGGCCGTCACCGGGCTCATGCGGCTCATGGACCGGGGACGATTCGACATCCCGGAGTCGGTGAAGAACACCGGAGACAACTACCGCTCGAAGCTCGACACGGTGAGGGCCTTTGTCGAGGAGGAGTGCGAGTTGTCGCGGGACGCCGAGGTCAACCGCTCGGTCCTCTACCAGACATACAGCCGCTGGTGCAAGGAGGGCGGGAAATATCCGGTCAAGGACAGCAACTTCTACGACTCACTGACCCGCAACTACCCCGGCCAGATCGAGTCCGGCAAGAGACACGGCACCCGGATGATGCGGGGGCTGAGGCTGATTAGGAGCCATTCAGGATGACCCGGCGGGGGCAGGCGGGGCAGGCGGGGCAGGCTTTTCTTCTAATACCCACGCACGCGCAGGCGTGGGAAGGAGTAATGAAAGCTGCCCCAGCTGCCCCCGCTGCCCCCGAAACGGCTCCCACCCCGGTGTGTCTGTCGCGCCAGCAGCCCTGTCAGCCTCTCCCAGGACGGCATCAAACCCTGCGTGGGATGTTGGCGGCCCGCCCGGCACCCACCGGGCACCCAGCTCCCAAACATGCCCTCTCACCTGCGTGTTTGCAGGCCGTGTGTGATCCTTCATCCCACTTCGGAGGCCCCAGATGACGTTCACTTACTCGTGGACTGACCACCGGCATGATCAAGACGACCCGCTTTCACCCGGCTTCAGCTTCGGCCCCCTCACAGGCTGCTCACTCTGTGAGTCGGTGACCTTCGCTCAAGATCAGCACGGTCGGCCATGGTGCCCGCGGTGCATCTCGGCCGGTCATCACCTCACCAGCGTGGCTGAGAGCCACCAGGAGCCCTCAGAGATACGAGACGGTATATCCGAGCCCGATCCCCTCGTTCGCCTCTCCTCGGAGCTGTTTGGTGGCTGAGAAGCGCCCGTCTCGGGAGGAGCGCATCGAGAAGTGGAGACAGTCTGAGGAGTTCCACCCGGTTCGAGGTGGACCGGCCAAGACGTTCCCGCCCTTCGAGGTGAACAACACCATGGCCCTCAAGCACGGGGCGCAGAGCCCTCGTGTGGTCGAGCCCCTGGCCGACGAGTGCCGTGAATACATCGGCCAAGTCATCGAGGCCGAGGACATCAGCTACCTCAAGCTCCCGTCATTTCAGATCGCCCTCGACAACTTGGCATGGAGTTGGGCACAGGTCCTCAAGCTGCGTCAGTGGGTGCTCGAACACCCAGAGGACATGAAGGGTCGGGATTCACTGGAACGCTTCGAGAGCCGCTTCGACAAACGCTTGGCCGCTTGTGGCTTCTACCCGCTCGATGGAGCCAGGCTCCGACAGGTGCTCACCTCGGCCGCTGCTAACCAGATCGACATCGCCGCCGAGATCGAGCGAGGCAGACAGATCAGGCTTCAACGAGAGGCCACTGAGAAGCCTTCTAAGCCCACAGAAACAACGGACCCGGACAACGCTGCATGAGTGACCTCAACAACGCTCTCGACGTTCTTTACGCGCTCGTGCTCGAAGACGGCCGACGGTGGGGCGAGGCCGCAACCGACTTCCAGATCACCGATGCGAAACAGGTCTTGGCATTGAACTCGCCGACGCCCTATCACCTACAGACAAGAGCCAGAGGATCATCCAAGACCAGTGACCTCGGTGCCCAGGTCGTCACCGTCATCCGCACGCAACTGGGCGTCGGCCAACGTGCTTACGGAGTCGCCAGTGACAAGGACCAAGCACGATTGCTGCTCGATGCCGCCGCCGGATTCATCCAAAGAACGCCGGGCCTGGCCCAGGAGTTCGACATCGGCGTCTTCAAGATCGCCAACACCAGAACCGGAGCCAGTTTCGAGGTGCTCAGTGCCGATGCCCCGGGAGCCTGGGGACTGCGGGGTCACTTCTACGTGCTCGATGAGATCGCCCAGTGGCCGAGCACTCCCGGAGCCCGCCAGTTGTTCGAGGCGATCACCAGTGCCGCCGCCAAGCTCAGCGTCGCTCGCATGGTTCTTCTGACCACCGCCGGAAGCCCCAGCCATTGGAGCTACAAGCTCCGAGCACATGCGCTGGCCGACCCGCTGTGGACCGTCCATGAAGTGCAGGGGCCAAGTCCCTGGATGGATCAAGCCCGACTCCAAGAACAAAAGCGCCGCCTCCCGGAAAGCTCCTACCGAAGGCTGTTCCAGAACGAGTGGGTCGAGGCCGAGGACATGCTCACCACGATCGATGACCTGAGCGCTGCGATCCAACTGGACGGTCCCCAGGAACCTGTCCGAGGCCAGCGCTATGTTGTCGGTTTGGACGTCGGGCTCAAGAACGACAGAAGCGTAGCGACGGTCTGCCACGTTGAGGAGGGTGGGGTTTCTCACGATGAGAAACGCCGGGTCGTCCTCGACCGCATCGCGGTTTGGCAGGGAACCCGCAAGGACCCGGTCCAGTTGAGCGATGTCGAGGCCTGGCTCCTCCACGCCTGCAAGGACTACAACAACGCCGCCATCATCTTCGACCCCTGGCAAGCCGCAGGCACGATGCAGCGCCTACGAACTCAGGGTGTCCGAGTGGTCGAGTTCAGCTTCACAGCTGCCTCAGTGGGAAAGCTCGCCGTCGCCCTGCACAACGCACTCAGGAACAGAGCGCTCGCACTCCCCAACGACGACGACCTCATCGATGAGTTGAGCAACGTGCGCATCAAGGAGACCTCCCCCAACACATACCGTTTGGATCACGTCGCCGGGCAGCACGACGACCGCGCCATCTCGCTCGCGCTGTGCGTCAGCCATCTCCTCGACAAGCCGGTGCAAGATTTTGGCACCGTCCGTTTCGACATCCTCTGGCAGACAAGTCCGAACAGACCCGAGTCGGCAGGCACGGCTTGGTTTCCAGGATGAAGGACAAGACTTGGGGTGACCTTTGCATCCCGTGTGGCTGCTGGTCCATTCCACCATGGCCCCAACATTCCAAACGGTGCTGTCCCTGGGTTCGGAAGGAGGTGAATGTTCGAGGGGCGGTTACCTTCTTCTTCAATTTCACCGAGCAACGGAAGCATGGCCCATTTGCCGAACCCGCTCTTAGGAGGAAACAATGCCGAACGAAGTGAAGTTGTCACATCTGAACGTCGATCCAGTGGCCTTCGGAGCTGAGCCTCAATCACCCAGCAGTTCGCTGGCTCGCTATCGGATCGCAGCGTAGATGATCTGGAAGAACTTCTACAGGGACTCGAAACCGAGGTTGCGCAACCAAACGCGCGCAGCCAAGCCAGGCGTGAACTGGACGAGGTCATTTGGGAAATGGAGCGAAGAGAGACAGACCGCCGCACTCAGGAGCGCAGGCAATCGAACCTCAACGATCTTCGTGAAAGGAGCGTCCAGCCGGTCTCTGAGCCGGGCGTGTGGGTGCACGGCCGTTCGCTGGACGGCCGAGAACGGGCAGATCTCGCCGCTTTCATCCGCTGGGTTATGGCGACGGACAGAAGGTGATGACTAATGAGTGACACCGTGCGCGATTCCGCTGAGGGTGAGGCAAATCTAATCGACCTCAGAGTTCCTCATTGCGAATATCGCGACGAACAGGGACGCGGGGAGTGAAAGCGAGCATGTCATCCGCCTGCTTAATATCTATGGTTTCCTGAACTCGCCGCCTTCTGCGACCGTTGTGGCGAGCCGTCCCGTTCTCGGTGATCCATAGAAGCGTAGTCTGATCGCAACAATCTCGGGACCCCCCGCCTTCACGTTCGTCCACATGGCCTAGCCTCCGACAATTACGCTTCGGCGCTGGCTACTGCTCGACGTATTAGAAAGGCCCAACGTTTCTCTGTTTGCGTCGACGACCGATCCATGTTCTTCCAGGATACTCTCCGGACCGGTACAAATAAACACCCGACTGGGGAGATAAATCCCCCGACCGGGGGGTAGACGGCCCGGTTCGAGGATGAAGGCATGGTCTAGGCTCCATGCATGGCTAAGAGGCGAGTGAGGACCAAGAGCAAGCAAGTAGACGACTACCGACATGACGAGGCGACAAGGCCAAATAACCCTCCAGCCGGACTCGCGTGGCAGGACACGGAGAAGCCGCGAAAACGTAAATTTGACTACGACCCCCATTTAGACCCACAGCTAGTATGGACGGGGAAATCAACGCGGACTTCATTCGAAGTCGAGGCACCCTCTATTCATATTCATGAATCAATTTCGACAGAGGCAGTTCTCCAATCGGTCAAGAAGGAACCGGCTCAACCTTCGCTCTTTGGTGATCCAGATCTGGATCGGTCCAAGCAGATTGAGTTCTATCAACATGAGGCCGGGTGGCGAAATCGCCTCATCCTCGGAGACTCGCTTACCGTCATGACGAGCCTGCTTGATAAGGAGCGCCTCGGGGGGCAGGTACAGACGATTTACATTGATCCTCCCTATGGGATCAATTTTAACTCCAATTTTCAGGCTCGCCTCAGCGACCGCTCGCCGAAGGAAACGCGAGACGAGACCATTACCCGGGAGCCTGAGCAGATTCAGGCTTTTAGAGATACGTGGGCACTTGATATCCATAGCTATCTCACATACTTACGCGATCGCCTTCTTGTGGCAAGGGAGTTGTTAAGCGATCAAGGCTCGGTATTCGTTCAAATCGGACCTGATCGCCTCCACTTGGTTCGTTGCTTGCTCGATGAGGTCTTCGGCTCCCAGAACAGTTGTCCTGTGATCACGGTACAGAAGACCTCGGGTCACGAAGCGACTCTGCTACCTGAGGTAGCTGACTTCTTGCTCTGGTACGCCAAAGACAAGACACGCGTTAAGTACAGGCAACTTTATGAGGAGCGGAGCGAGAAGGGCGATGCGTATCGATACGCACACTTATCAGACGGCACTCGTCGTCCAATGACGCCTGAGGAGAGAGCCGACCCCACTCGCCTACCCGCTGGGAGTCGCATCTTTCGTTACGGCGACATCACATCCCAGGGAAGTAGCCGGTCCGTCCCCTTTGAGTTCGAGGGTCGGACATTTCACCCAGGGCGAAACTTGCAATGGAAGATCCGGCTCGAAGGCATGGAGGGGCTGGCGCGCGCCGGACGCCTTGGAGTAACGGGAAACACGCTTAGCTACATACGCTACGCGGACGACTTCCCAGCAATTCGACGCACCAACGTCTGGACTGATACAGGTGTTGCTGGCTTCCAGAAACGAAAGAAGCAGTATGTAGTAGAAACGAATCCCAAGATTGTTGAGCGAGCCCTCCTCATGACCTCAGATCCTGGAGACCTGGTCATTGATCCCACCTGCGGTTCGGGGACTAGCCCCTACGTGTGTGAAAAGCATGGGAGGCGCTGGATCACGATAGACACAAGCCGCGTCGCCGTCGCTCTAACGCGGGAGCGCCTTCTGACTGCCACGTACCCCTACTACGCCTTGATAGACGACCAACGTGGAATAGACGGGGGGCTCAAGTATCGCGTTTTGGAAAGGGTTACTGCGAGTTCAATAGGCTATGGCAAACCGCCTTCGGAAGAGACCCTGTATGAGCATCCCCTTGTCGAGCCCAACTTAGTTCGCATTTCAGGTCCCTTCACAGTCGAAGCACTCTCCCGATACGGCACAAATCCAATGCAAGAGGACCGCCTACCCGTCCCACAGGATGCACACTCCACGGAGTCTAGTGATCACGTCGAGACGCTCCTTGATGCACTCAAGAAGCAGGGTATACCTAGGAAGGGCGCAAAACCCGTCCTAATCGACTCGGTCGAGCGACTAGCTAACATTGGAGTGTTGCAGGCGGAGGGCACGTTCTTAGATGTGGATGGGGAAAAGCGACGGTGCGCCGTAAGCATTGGACCCCGCTTCGGTCCAATCACCGTGTTGCAGATAGACGAGGCCCTTCATGACGCTTATGGCTATGACCTTGTAGTTTTCGCAGGTTTTGCTGCCTCGGCCGAGGCTCAAGACTATGTCGGAAGAGGGAGGATCGGACGGTTCAATGTAGCTATTCTGGAGGCCAATCCGGACTTACTGATTGGCGATCTCCTCAAGACCACTCCTGCGAGCCAAACCTTCCGGCTGTTCTCCGCACCCGAAGTAAAGGTCAAATCCAACGGCTCCGATCACACCTGCATCGAACTACTCGGTGTGGATTCATTCGACGCTGCGACGGGCGAGGTCACTTCACGCGGCCAGGGCGACATCGCCGCTTGGTTTTTGGACCAGGATTATGACGGGGTCGTGTTTCATGTCAATCAAGCGTTGTTTCCCAAGTCGAGTAGTTGGGACGATCTCAAACGCGCCCTCAAAGGAACTATTGATAAAGACCTTATGGAGCAGCTGGCTTCCTTTCAATCGCTGCCATTTACTCCGGGCGAGCATAGGAAGGCGGCCGTACGAGTGATCGATGATTCCGGCAGTACCAGCGAGGTGGTGTTGGATCTTGCCTGAGGGGCAGGTAACTGATCGTAATCCAATCATCAACGACCCATATGAGGAACCCCAGTTCCATTGGGCCTTTGGGGAGGGCGAGCCTCAGGTAGTGGAGAGTCGCCGCGAGTCGGGCTATCTCCCGTCGGTCGGCAAGGGCGAGCAGCTGCAGATAACGGATCACCTAATTGCCATGGAGTTGGTCAACCGCATCAGGGAGAGAGTTGGGTCGTGGCGCGAGGCCGGTTACACCGGGGCTACGCCTGTGACGAAAGGCCTATTTGAGCGTTGGTTTGATCCCGAAAGAGAGCCAGGGACACGGCCCTTCTTTGCGCAGCGAGAAGCCATCGAAACGATCGCCTTCCTGACAGAAGCTCCAGCCGCTCTACGAGTAGGCATAGAGGTTTCGAAGTTCGAAGCGTATGAGAGATGGGCTGTCAAACTCGCTACGGGAGCGGGGAAAACCCTAGTTATGGCGATGGCCATAACCTGGTCGGGTCTCAACAAGGTCGTAAACAGGCAGGACACTCGATTTAGCGATGCCTGCCTGGTCGTTTGCCCTAATCTCACCGTGAAGCAGCGACTATCGGGCATTGACGGCTTAATTCCTTCTGACCCGCAGAGCGCCTATCAAGCGTTTGCGCTCATCCCACCCAATTTCGCGGCATCGTTTGGGCAAGTCCGAGTCATGGTCACAAATTGGCACGCACTCACGCCGGAAACGGATCCCAAGAGAAGCGTCCTCAAGCGTGGTCCCGAGAGTGACACAGCCTTTTGTAAACGTGTCCTTCGGGAGTTGGGGAACAAGCGTCGTCTCATGGTTATCAACGATGAGGCGCACCACGCTTGGCGACCTCCACCCGCACTTGATCTCTCTGGTGAGGAGAAGAGTCTCGCTGAACAGGCGACGGTTTGGATTCGGGGGCTAGAGCGTGTTCACCGAGACCGTGAGATCAATCGCGCCCTCGATTTTTCAGCGACCCCTATGTACCCGGGGGCTATGGCCGCCAAGGCATGGAAACCCTTCGAGTGGATCGTTTCCGACTTCGCTCTAGTAGACGCCATCGAATCAGGCTTAGTCAAGATCCCCCGAATTCCAACAGATGACAACGCCGGTCGCTCGATCCCCAAGTATCGAAACCTCTGGGAGTACGTGAAGGCCCGGCTCCCCAAGCGAACTGATGATCCTGACGCCGAGGCACACCCGCTTACCGATTATCTGAACGAAGTTGATGGTCCTCTCAAGCAACTCTCTGGGGAATGGCAGGAGACGTTCGAGAGGTGGCAGGCGGCTGGACGACGCACGCCGCCCGTGATGATCGTCGTCTGCAACGACACGAAGATGGCCGAAGTCCTTGAAAAGCACATTGCTGAGTTCGGTGAGGCTGGCCCCGATTTGGAGAACTCAGGCGGGCAGAACGTCACTTACCGGATTGACTCTCGACTCCTTGACGAAGCCGAGATTCGAGAAACCTCGGAGACCGCACAAGATGCAGCAGAGCGGATCAGACGGATCGTCGCGACCGTCGGTAAAGAGGATGAGCCCGGAGAGCAGGTCCGCTGTCTTATTTCTGTTGCAATGTTGTCCGAGGGCTGGGATGCTCGGAATGTGACGCAGATTCTCGGTCTGCGTGCCTTTCAGAGCCAGCTACTTTGCGAGCAAGTGGTCGGAAGAGGACTTAGGCGGACTGACTACTCGAATCTTCGACAACCAGAGTACGTAGACGTCTATGGAGTGCCCTTTCAGCTGTTGCCCTTCGCGAAGGCGGGCGTTGGCAACCTGATCGAGCCCCCAAAGACAACTGTCGTTAGAACACTCCCTGACCGGGCACAATTGCGGCTGGAGTTCCCGAGAGTCGTCCAGATCGTCCACGATGTGGGGGATACACTTGAAACAGACTTAGAATCCATCGAGCCTGTGCGTGTCTCGGCAGAGTTCGATCCCACTTCGGTCTGGGTCGAGTTTGAGACCGGCAAGCCCTATCAAGGCCTAGGGGGAGAAGTTCACAATAGAGAAGAGGCTTACAAGCGCTTTCGTACGCAGCGCATGATCTTTCGTCTCGCGGCCGACATTATTCGTCCGTACGAAAGACCCTGGCTATTTCCCCAAGCCGCACGCATCGTCCAGAATGTCATCGACAAGAAGGTTCAGTTCGGAGAGGGAGTTGACCACCGAGAACTATGTAATTTGCGGTATGTATCTCAGATAAGGGAGCGGATCGAAGCAGCCATGAGGCCTGGTAATGAGCGATCTGGCTCGCTTTTGCCTGTGCTGGATCAGTATGAACCGATTGGTTCCACAGAGGGTATTGCCTTCTCTACTGGCAAACCGTGTGAGCCAACCAACAAGTCACATCTATCGCATGTTGTTTGCGACAGCAAACTTGAGCTTGGTATCGCAAACGAGTTGGAGCAGCATCCGTCCGTCGTTGCCTATGCGAAGAACGACCGACTCTTCCTGGAGATACCGTACAGGTACCTGGGCAAGAGCTATCGATACCGGCCGGACTTCGTTGTGAAACTGGACTCCGGGAGGATGCTTCTCTTGGAAGGTAAGGGCAGGCGGGATGAAAAGGACGACGCCAAAGCGACCGCAGCGAGGCGGTGGGTCGTCGCTGTGAACTCCTGGGGCAAGCTCGGAACATGGGAACATAGTATCTGTTACGAGGAGGCTCAGGTTGGGCCGGTAGTCAGCAGCGTGGACTCGGCGAGTTCGGCCGTCGCACGCACCTGATCGCCGGGGCAAGGGAACCTCGTAACCTGCGTACTTCAATGTCGCCAATTGCCACGCTGTCCGTGCGCCAGCCATGGGCGTGGGCAATCGTCAACGGCTACAAGGACGTAGAGAATCGATCGTGGCCAACAGATCACCGGGGCTCCCTCCTCATTCATTCAGGCCAGAAGTTAGACCCTGAAGGGTTTGCTTTTCTAGAGCAGCATGGCATCGCCTACCGAGATGAAGTGGATGTAGGAGGCATCATCGGCATGGTGGACCTCATAGACTGCGTCCGCAAGAGTGACAGCCCATGGGCCCGCAAGGATGCCTGGCATTGGTTGCTTGCTCGCCCCCTGGAGTTCCGGACTCCCATTCCATGTCGGGGCCGCCTCGGCCTCTTCATGCCCGAGGTCTCCGCGCAGCAAGTAGGAGCGGCAAGGAGGTACGCCAGGCGGCACAGAAGGAGGCATGTCGCTAGGTAGCGCATACGTGCCCGCCCGACTTTCCGTTCACTAACCAGCCCCGTGCGGAGGCGCAAGGGAATCAAAGCGTGGAGGCCGGAGTCGCACCGACACCTCCACGCCCTTGAACTCGACCGGGATGCCATACGCGGCTAGCAGTTCGGTTGACGAAGCGCAGCGACAGAAATCTCGAGATTTCTTCGCGCCCCTCGAATGTCTAGCTGACCTGGGGCCACGCCAACGCGAACACGCGTTACAGCAGGTCAGCGGCCCTTTCTCACTCCCTGGCGGGGTGTCATCGTGGGAGAATGACGAGGCCCGGCTCCTCGGGAAAGGTCGGCCGGGCCTCGGGACAAGTGAAAGGAGAAACCAGTATGGCCCTCCTTCCGCGCGTGAGCGTACAGGAGACCCAGACCACCTGTCACAAACCTGTGGCATCGCCGCAGACGTCCACCATCCTTCCCGTGAGTTCCCGGACCGGTGCATCCGCACAGGTCAAAGTCGGAGTCGTGGTGAGCGGCCAAGCGGGGGATTTTCCGTCCTCTTGGCCTCGCACTCCACGTCGGAGAGAGGGAGGGATCAATGCTTGAGCGCCCTCGACCGGCCAGCAGCTTCAACGAGGAACCCATTGAGTGGCTTGACGGGTGGGAGGGCCGTCTCCCGAAGGGCATGGTGATCGGCTGCGTCGGCCACCCCGACCTCGGTAAGTCCCTCTTCTCGCACCTGGTCGCCGCCGAGGCATCCAAGAGGGGCGAGATCGTCATCATCTCGAACGTCGATGATGACCCCAACCAACTGACACGGCCTAGGCTCCAAGCGGCTGGAGCAGATCTTGACAGGGTGAAGCTCTACACCCCCGATCGCTTTCCGACGTTGCCGGAGGACTTCAAGGGGCTTCGGCACATCATCGAAGAGGAGAGCGTATCTCTCTGCGTTCTTGACCCGGCCCGCCTGCACTGGCGAGTGTCGTTCCGCAATGGTCACGAACTGCGGGGCAAGGTTCTTGATCCTCTCAATGCCCTTTCCAAGGAGACAAGGACCTCCTTCCTCCTTGTGGTCCACGGCCTCAAGACGCTCAAGTCGAAGGCCTCTGCCCTAGATGTCGTTCCCGGGCCGTATGAGGGCCTCGCGGCCGGAATCCCTGTCATCTACCTCTTCGGACACGACCCCTCTGACAGCGAACAGAGGTGCTTCGTGCCGCTCAAGTTCAAGATCGCCGAAGCCCCTCCCGCCATGGTCTTTGCCATCGACTCCGACGAGTGGTCTACCGCAGCGGGCAAGACGATCAGCACCGGGTTGCTGCGCCGAGTCGACGGCGAGGAAGACGTCAGTTGGTACGCCGTCGCCAAGGCCTCGCAGCAAAGTGCTCCCCCGAAGGCATCAAAGCTTGAACTCTGTTGTGAGTGGCTTGAGGAGTTCCTCTGCAACGCTCCGCAAAACTCCACGGACGTGAAACGTGAGGCGGTCGCCCACGGACACACGCTCCGCACACTTCGCAGGGCCGCCAGAGAGTTGGAGGTCCAGTACACCGACATCGAGGACGACAAGGGCAAGGGCAACACGAAGCTGTGGAGCCTCCCGCCTGATCACCCAGGCAGGCACTACTAAATGGAAGATCGCCTCAGCGTGCCTGACTACATCGAGCCCATCATCGGTTGGCGAGCATGGGAAATCGAGTGGATCGGCGATGAGGTGCGACTTATGAGCGTCACTAATTCGGTGCTCTGGCCAAGGGGCTGGCTGTCGGCCACGTGTGTCCGAAACGAAGGTAGCAAGAAGCACCATGGTGACATCCCGGTGGAGACATGCTCATGTGGCATTTACGCGGCACGGGATCGACGCCATTTGCTGATGATGGGTTACAACGAGTACCTCGATCCCGACGATCCAACAATCCTTGGTGAAGTAGCCCTTGCAGGGAAGGTAATCGTGGGCACAAAAGGCTATCGGGCTTCTCGCGCCCGTCCTCGACGCCTCTATGTGCCCCACTCGAAGTGGCGTCTCGCAAAGCCTCTGCAAGATGCGTACTGCGTTCCCGTAGACAGAGCAAATCCGTTCAAGTGAGGAGATACCGTGGACATAGGTAAGAAGAAGGAAGTCGTAATCGTCGAACCGGCGCAGGAGCCCTTTGAGCCAGCCGAGAGGCCAATCGAAGATCCGGTTCAACCGGAGGTTGTTCCCGCGAAATGAGATACATAGGGTCATCGGCGCACATGCGTCACCCCTGAGAGCGCTGAGGAATGGGCCGGGCTACCCCGCCGTGGACGCGCAAGCTAGCTATCACGGGCCTAGGACAGGTGAGAGGATGGGAGTCAACAGCAACGGCAAGGAGTACGCGGTCTATTAGCCCGCCTCGTGTACCCGCAGTCCGTTGTCGGGGTGGTACCAGACTTCCGCACACCACTGGCACTCCCTCCCCTCCCTGTCTTCGCAGGTACACATCCCCAGCGTCATGGGTAGCTTGTCGAAGAAGCTGTCCTGCCCGTGCCTGTTCCGCCACCACTGCTGGTTCTGGACGACGATGTCGTGCATGTCCTTGGCATGCGAGCAGCTCCCGGCAGCATGTGCGATCTGCTCCGGGGTGAGCCCGGTGACGGTCAAGAACTCCTCGACGGAGCTGTGTTCCCGGTCACAGACCTCGTTCCAGCCGACCTCGTGGCCCAGCGGCGGACAGGCGATGTTGAAGTCGGTGAACCGGGCCCACCCCACCGGCAGGCCTCTCCACGACCCATTGGTGCAGACCTTCGCCACCACTGGTTCGAGTGCCGGAGTAACCACCGGAGCCGTCCCGGTCAACGCTGCGAGCGCTCCCGGCAGCGAGGCCGCGACGGGAACAACCACGGCACCCTTGATGAAGCTCCGTCGATCTAAGGACATGCGTCACCCCCAAAGCAGAGCGTCTGAGGGGTTTGGCCGGAGTGGCCGTGACGCAGGCCCAGAACCTACCAGGGCGGTGCGACAAGCCGGTTCTCTGAAATGAGGTCTGTTCCCGTTTGGCGGTGGTTGGAAAAGCCTTCTGGCCGTCAACGCGAAGGAGCCCTAAAGCGCGTCCTGCGGCCGGGCGAGGTCCAGACCGATCCCGAAGCTGCCCTGATCGCTCTTTCCTCGGTACCACCCTCCCGTGATTCGAGCGTTGCAGGCAGGGACTTGGTTTTGGTCCACGACCCTCCGGAGTACCGACCGATACCGTTGCGCCGAGTGGCGGCTGAGGTGGCCGACCTTGCGGATGTCTCCTTGGTGAGGAAGCTGAACGAACACCGCCACGGCTTCGGGGTCGTGTGGGTTGTCGGGCTCCGGGATGAGGAAGGCCATGACTTCGGCGTCGGCGCTTTGGTGCCTCCGAGGGCCGACGATCTCCTCGAAGGCTTCCTGATAGAAGGATTCGCCGACGACCTCGACCACCTCGCCACCATTGAGAATGAAGGCGTCAAAGGCGGCTCCATCGGCGGTCTTCCGCAGCAACGGAGGCTTACGCAGGCGCTTGAGGAAGCCCATGGCGGAACCTACGTTACGACCCTCTGGACGATGTCACGTCCGCAGAATAGCGGGTGCCCGTTGGGTGCCCGAACCCGACGATACCCCCCGGTTTTGGCGGTATTCAGCGACACTCGACGACATACGTAGGTTGAGCAAAAGCCCAGCTCAGCGGCCCTTTACGGCACTCCACGACACCAGGCGATACAAGCTCGCAGGATAGTTCAAATCCCCCCTCGCCCACTTGTCCACTTTCGCGTTTTGAGCGCCTCTCGGTGCCCTTTTGGGACTCCTGACGCCCCTAAAACGCGTTGGCGGAGGTCGGGTTGCGGAAAGCTCGTGCGATAATCCCCTTTACTCCAATGACCCCACGCAAGAATCAGCCGCTCGCCGCCGTCCTGGGCCCCCTGGAGGCCGAGGTCATGGAGGTCGTGTGGGACCGGCCCGAGGTGACCGTGCGCGACGTCTACGCGGTGCTTTCCGAGCGAAGGCCCATCGCCTACACCACGGTCATGACCACGATGGGCCGTCTTGCCGAGAAGGGTCTGCTGCGCCGCACCGAATCGCACCCGGCGCACCGCTTCCGACCCGGGGTATCGCGAGACGAATACGCCAGCTCGACCGTCCATTCGGTGCTCGACTGGCTCGTGGGCCACTTCCCCGACCCCGCCGTCGCCTACTTCGTGGACCGGATCGACCAAGAGGACGAGCGCCTGCTCGAGAACCTGCGAGCGGCCATCGAGCGGCGACGAGCGACCGGCGCTGGTGACTAGCCTAGGTCCCACCATCTTCGCGTTGCCTGTCGATTCGGTTGTGGTCGTGATCCTGGCCGTGTCGTGCGTGTCGCTGCCGGTGGTCGTAGTGATGCGCAGGCTCATCAACCGGCCCGGAGGCCTCGCCGCGGGCGCGCTGTTGAGCCTGCCGCTGGTTCTTCCCCTGCTACTGGCGCTCGCTCACGGACACCCCACCATTCCCCGTATCGGTGTGCTTCGGCCTGCGCTGGCGGCACTGCTCGAGGGACCGGGGCGACCCGAGGAGCTCGTTCTGCTGAGGGCCCAGGGCGGTCGCATCGTGATCCCCTACGTTCTGGCCGCATCGGTGGGGACAAGTCTCTTGGTAGGGGCCGCCGCTCTTAGCCTGCTGATGCTGCTTCGCAGAGTGGCCGGAGCCCAGGCGCTGCGTCGCTTGAAGAGGATCTCCAAGGTGGCTTCGGAAAGGGGGCATCGCGACCTGGTCGCCACCGTGGAACGGCTGTCGGCGCGCGCAGGTTTGGGGGCCGCGCCCGAGGTCTTCATCCTGCCCCGGGGCATGACCGGAGCGTTCGCGTCCGGCGGGGGCCGTGGCCGTATCTTCGTAGGCCGGGATCTGCTCTCGTGTCTCGACGATACCGAGCTGGAGGCCACCTTGGCCCACGAGGTCGCGCATCTCGAGGCCCGCGACGTGCGGCTCGTCGCGGCGGCCGGGGTGCTGCGAGACGTCATGTTCTGGAACCCGCTCGCACACCTCGCCCTGCGCTGCCTGAGAGTCGATAGGGAGTTGGAAGCGGACCGGCGTGCCGCCACGCTCACGGGGCGGCCGCTGGCTTTGGCGTCGAGCCTGCTCAAGCTCTGCGAGCTCAGCGGCCGCCGGGATGCCTCCCCCCGGGCGGCTCTGGGTTTCGGGCCTAGCCGGGGACGCGTGGGGCACCGAGTGACCACCCTGCTCGTCCTCGCCGACGGCAAGTCATCGGCTGCTGCTCCCACCCACCTTCCCTTTCTCGTCGCTGGAGCCATGGCCGCGGCGCTGGCCTTGCAGGTGAGCGCTTACGTGACTCGGGATGAGGGGAGGGCCCTCTCGTTGGTTCTCGGAGCACCAACCTCGGAAGCGGCGAGAGTGTGGTCTCCTTCCGACGACTCGTGGGCCATGAAGAAGAACGCGGCGGCAGCCCAGAAAGCTGAGCGGCCTCGAGCCGATCGGGAATCGAAGCGCCTGCAGAAGTTGAACCCTCGGCTGCGCGCCCTCGCCTCGCTGGAGGCGGCTCCGGCGATAGAGGAGCGAGATTTCAAGCGCTGGACCAAGACCGTGTCCTGGATCGTCACCCATCGGGCGAAGGTGGACAGGATCAAGAGTCTGTTGGCTCCTCAGAGCTGGGAGGTGCAGCCGCTGCTCGCCAAGCCCTCCATCGGCTTGATCAGCATCTACCGGGTAGGGAGGCTGACTCTCCCTTCGGGCGTCGGCGGGCCGCCCTCTCGGTAAACCACCCGCCCAAGGGTCTCCCCCGGCCGGTGCTGCGAGCCTCCGCTCCATCACCGCGCGTTCGAGTGGAGGGCCGGGATTGACGGGCGGAGCAGGCATTAATAGAACCAGATTAAGACTTCCGCTACGACAGGGGTAGTACCGAGTCGGGGGGACCAGAAGCAGGTCGAGTCTGATCCCTCGTTCCGTCGCAGGCGGAGTCTCAAGGGGGAGCGATTCAGGGCCAGACGCCCGGGTCGATTCCACACGCCGCCGCCGGCCCCGGGCTGCCTGGGAGACTTCCTCAGACTGGGGCTGTTCTTCGTTAGCTTCGTATCGGCCTATTCAACTGGCCTTACATCTACCGGATCGTGCGCGGGCAGGTGTTATCGGTCAGAGAAAAAGGGGTTCGTGGAGGCGCGAGGGTCCAAGGCATGGGCAACAAGCGCATCATGGTCGCAGCACTCAAGTGACCGATTGCATCGTGCTCGAGGGGCGATGTCCCGTCACCCCCCGCCGATCCCTTCCGGATGTCCCCTTTCACCCCCGCTGCCCCAAGCCGCGGGCGGTGGCAGACGGGACGGAGGGCCTTAGGACCGCCGCCAAGCGAGAGGTCCCGGCTCGGGGCTGTGGCCGATCGCCACCACACGGCCTGTGGGTGTCCGGTCGAGGGGGCGAGAGTCGGCGCAGGCCGGCGCACGTCTGGGCGCTGCGAGCGCCGGACGCCGTTGGCTATCACCGGGACACTACTATGTGGTCGTAGGAGAGGCGAGATCCGAGTATAAAGCTGCGCGGAAACGGTCCGTGCTGCCTCGGGCGACAAGGAGGGTGGTATGAGATCTATCAGACGGGGCACGGCCTTCCTCGGCGTACTGATGGCGCTGGCGCTTGTGGCCGCGGCGTGCGGCGGCACTGAAGAGGCGCCGAGCGATGGCCAAGGGAGAAGCGGAACGACTGAGGGGGGATCGTTCGCGATGTCCTTGTGTGAGCCCGAGTACCTGATCCCCCAGAAGGATAACGAGACCTGTGGCGGTCAGGTGTTGCATACGCTGTTCACCCCGCTGGTGCTGTTCGATGCCGAAACCTCGGAGCCGACGTTTGAGGGAGCGGCGGGGGAATCGATCGAGTCCGACGACCAGCAGACCTGGACCGTAAAGCTCAAGGACGGCTGGACTTTCCACGACGGCACTCCGGTCACCGCCCAGAGCTTCGTGGACGCGTGGAACTGGGCCGCCTACGGGCCAAATCTCGCCGGCAACTCCTACTTCTTCGAGAACATCCAGGGTTATGACGAACTGCAGTGCGAGCTAAACGCGGCCGGCACCAAGTGCGTGTCCGATCCCACTGCCCAGCGCATGTCCGGTCTCAAGGTCATCGACGAACTCACCTTAGAGGCGACGCTCAAGGATAAGTTCAGTCAGTTCCCCTTGACCGTCGGCTACAACGCCTTTTACCCGCTGCCGGAGTCGTTCTTCGATGACCCCGATGCCTTCAACGAGAAGCCGATCGGCAACGGGCCCTACATGATGGACGGCAAGTGGAAGCACAACCAGTCGATCAACGTCACCAAGTACGCCGACTATGCGGGCGAGCCCGGCAACGCGGACGACATCGAGTTTCGCATCTACGGGGCCGAGGCGCTCGGCACCGCCTACCGTGATCTCCAGGCGGGCAACATCGATGTCGTGGACGCGATCCCGCCTGAGCAGATTGAGTCGGCTAAGGCCGAGTTCGGGGATCGTTTCTTGGAGTCGCCGAGCTCATCGTTCACCTATCTCGGGTTCCCCCTTTACGACGATCGCTTCGCCAACAAGGACGTCCGCCACGCCTTCTCCATGGCGATCGACCGGCAGGCGATCATCGAGGCGATCTTCTTCGGGACGCTGACGGAGGCGAAGTCGGTCGTGTCTCCAGTGGTAAAGGGCTCGCGCGAGGATCCCTGCGGGGAGCCGTGCACCTACAACCCGGAAAAGGCGAAGCAGCTCCTCGAGCAGGCTGGCGGCTGGGAGGGGCCGTTGACACTGTGGTTCAACAACGACGGCGGCCACGAAGAGTGGATGGAGGCGGTCTCCAACCAGCTGCGTCAGAATCTCGGGATCCAGGACATCAACTTCGAGAGCTTCGAGTTCGCCGAGTACCTGGGCAAGCTCGATGCCGAGGAGGCTACGGGGCCGTTCCGCCTCGGCTGGGTCATGGACTACCCGAGTCCGCAGAACTATCTGGAGCCGATCTACGGAACGACCGGCTCGTCCAACAACTTCGCCTACTCCAACAAGGAGGTCGACGGCCTTATCGACAAGGGCAACGCGGCTCCCACGATCGACGAGGGCATCACCTTCTACAACCAGGCCGAGGACATCATCCTGGAGGAAATGCCGGTGATACCGACGTGGTTCGGGCTGAACCAGACCGCTCACACCGAGCGGATCGACAACGTGGTAGTCGATGCCTTCAGCTTCATTCGGCTCGAGGACGTCGAAGTACTTCAGGGGTAGGAAGCGGAATTGATCGAGTAAGCTTCGAGGGGCGGCCGTATCCTCCGGCCGCCCCCCTACTCGCCACTCGGTATAGGCACGAAGGAGAGTTGCAGTGGGTCGGTATCTAATCAGGCGCTTGCTGCAAATGATCCCCGTCTTCTTTGGAGCAACCTTCATCATCTTTGCGATGGTGTTTGCGATCCCCGGCGATCCGATCAGGGCGTTGTCGGGAGACCGGCCCATGGCGCCCGGAACCGTGGCTGCCCTGCGAGACGCCTACAACCTCAACGATCCCCTCCCGGTGCAATACGGCAAGTACTTAGTGGGCTTGACGCAGGGCGACTTCGGTCAGACCTTTAACGGCCGCGAGGTGACCGAGATCATGGCCGAGCGCCTGCCCGTAACGATCAAGCTGTCGCTGATGGCGTTCGCATTCGAGAGCATCCTGGGTATCCTGGCCGGCATCCTCGCGGGCCTGAGACGCGGCGCCTATCTCGACAGCCTCGTGCTCGTGAGCACCACCTTTGTCGTCTCCATACCCATCTTCGTGCTCGGCTTCTTGTCGCAGTACGTGCTGGGAGTGGAGCTCAGGTGGTTTCCGGTGGCTGGCATCCAGGACGGGCTCCACAGTTACGTGCTGCCGGCCATGGTGCTGGGCTCGGTCTCGCTCGCCTACATCGCCCGGCTGCTGCGCACGAGCCTGGTGGAGAACCTCGGGTCGGACTACGTGCGAACGGCGACGGCCAAGGGACTGAAGAGGACCCGAGTGGTGGGACGCCACACTCTGCGGAACTCGCTGATCCCCGTTATCACGTTCCTGGGGGTGGACCTGGGCGGGCTCATGGGCGGCGCCATCATCACCGAGGGCATCTTCAACATCCCAGGAATCGGCGGCGCCGTGTTCGACGCCACCAAGTCCCAGGAGAACACCGTGGTGGTGGGCATAGTCACGGCCCTGGTGCTCGTTTTCATGTTTGCCAACCTCGTCGTAGACCTCCTCTATGCGGTGCTCGACCCCAGGATCCGCTATGAGTGACATTGGTTCGGGGGGCCGGCCACGGCCGGACCCCGAGGAGCGGCTCCATCCCACCGCTACCTCGCTTGAGGAGGAGTCCGTCGAGGAGCAGGGCCCCGGGATCACGGCCGAGGCGCGGCCGGACCCGAGCAGGGTGGTGGTGGCTGCGGCCGCCGGCGAGCTACCGCAGCGCCAGGCGTCGCTGTGGAGCGACGCGTGGCGGCAGCTGCGCAAGAGCCCGTTGTTCGTGATCTCGGCGGTGCTGATCGTGATCTTCTCGGTGATGGCGGTGGCGCCGCAGCTGTTCACGAGCATCGACCCTCGTTTTTGCGACCTGTCGCACTCGGTAGAGCCCCCCAGCGCCAAGCATTGGTTCGGCTACGACATCCAGGGCTGCGACTACTTCGCCCGGGCTGTATACGGCGCCCGCATCTCCATAACCATCGGCTTACTGGTGGTGGCGGTGTCCGGCACCATCGCGATAGCGCTCGGCTCTATCGCGGGCTTCTATGGAGGACTGTTCGACGCGGTAATCGCTCGCTTCGCCGACATCGTCTTCGCCATTCCGACCGTGCTCGGGGGGATCGTCCTGCTCGCCTCACTTGGGGATCGTGGCCTGTTCCAGGTGAGCGCGGTGTTGGTGCTCCTGGGGTGGCCCACAATGATGCGCCTCATGCGCTCGACCGCCCTCAGCATTAAGGAGATGGACTACGTTCAAGCCGCCCGCTCTTTGGGAGCCAACGACCTGCGCATCATGCGCGCCCACATCCTTCCCAACGCGATCGCGCCCGTGCTCGTCTACGGCACGATCTCGGTGGGCATCACAATCTCGGCCGAGGCGGCACTCAGCTTCCTGGGCGTCGGCCTGCAGCTTCCGGCGATCTCGTGGGGGTTGCAGATCAGCGATGCGGAGACGCGCGTGCTGCTGTCGCCGCATCTGTTGCTCTTCCCCGGCGCCTTTCTGATTCTCGTGGTGCTCAGCTTCATCCTCATGGGCGACGCGCTGCGCGACGCCCTCGACCCCAAGCTGCGACGCTAGTTGGTTATGGATCAGCGGCGGGCCCCCGATGAGGGTCGTGACGAGCCCGCCCACCTGCTCGAGGTCGAGGATCTGGCCGTCGAGTTCCGCACCGCCTATGGGAAGGTCTACGCCGTGAACGGCATCACCTATACGCTCGACGAGCGCGAGACGCTCGCGATCCTGGGAGAGTCGGGCTCGGGAAAGAGCGTCAGCGCCCAGGCGATCATGGGTATCCTCGATACCCCTCCGGGCTTCATCACGCGCGGGTCCATCCGCTACCAGGGGGTCGACCTGCTCCAAGTCGGCGAGTCGGAGAGGCGTCAAGTGCGGGGACAGAAGATCGCGATGATCTTCCAGGACGCGTTGTCCGCATTGAATCCGGTGTTCTCCGTGGGCTGGCAGATCGGTGAGATGTATCGGGTGCATCGGGGAGCGTCGCGCGTCGATGCCACCAAGAAGGCCATCGAACTCATGGAAAGGGTGCGCATACCCTCGGCCAGGGAGCGCGTGGGGGATTACCCGCATCAGTTCTCAGGTGGCATGCGCCAGCGGGTGATGATCGCCATGGCGCTCTCGCTCGATCCCGACATCCTGATCGCCGACGAGCCGACCACCGCCCTGGACGTGACGGTGCAGGCGCAGATCATGGAGCTGCTTGCGGACCTACAGCGGGAGACGAGTATGGGGCTGATCCTCATCACCCACGACCTCGGGGTGGTGGCGGACGTTGCCGACCGAGTCGCGGTGATGTACGCGGGCAAGATCGTCGAGACGGGTTCGATCTTCGAGATCTACAAGAACCCGGCCCATCCCTACACTCAAGGCTTGATGGCGTCCATCCCCCGGCTGGATCAGAAGGGGGAGAAGCTCACGCCGATCGTAGGAGCTCCGCCGAACCTCATGCACATCCCTTCGGGATGCTCCTTTCACCCCCGCTGCCCGTACGCTCGCCAGAGGTGCACCACCGACGTGCCGCCGCTCTACGAGGTCGGCGACGGAAGGCGGAGCGCGTGCCCCTACTCCCAAGAGGTGATGCAAACCGGACCTACGAGGAGGCGCTGAATGAGTGAGCCCATCCTCAGGGTCGAGGGCCTGGTCAAGCATTTCCCCCTGACTCAGGGCATCGTCTTCAAAAAGCAGATCGGAGCGGTGCAAGCCGTCGACGACGTGAGCTTCGACCTTTTCCCCGGGGAGACGGTGGGGCTCGTGGGCGAATCGGGGTGCGGAAAATCGACAATCGCCAAGCTCCTGCTGCGGCTCGAGGAGCCGACCGCGGGGAGCGCTTATTTCAAGGGACAGGACATCTTCAAGCTCTCCAAGCGAGCGCTGAGGTCGCTTCGGCGCAACATCCAAATCGTGTTCCAGGACCCCTACGCATCACTGAACCCGCGCATGACGGTCGGCGACATCGTGGCGGAGCCGTGGGAAATCCACGCGGGCGTGGTCCCGAAGGGCAACCGCAGGGCGAAGGTCCAAGAACTCTTGGAGGTGGTCGGACTCAATCCCGACCACGCCAACCGCTACCCGCATCAGTTCTCCGGTGGGCAGCGCCAGAGGGTCGGGATCGCGCGCGGGCTGGCGCTCAATCCCGAGATCATCATCTGCGACGAGCCGGTGTCGGCGCTGGACGTCTCGGTCCAGGCGCAGGTTATGAACTTGTTGGAGCAGCTTCAGAACGAGTTCGAGCTTTCCTACATCTTCATTGCCCACGACCTTTCCGTGGTGCGGCACATCTCCGATCGGGTGGCTGTTATGTATCTTGGCAAGATCGTCGAGATAGGCGACCACGCGGATATATACGAGCGCCCCACGCACCCTTATACGCAGGCGCTTTTGTCTGCGGTGCCGGTGCCGGATCCCACGCTCCGGGACCGGCGCCAGCGAATCGTGCTCGAGGGTGACGTGCCGAGCCCCGCCAACCCGCCGTCCGGGTGCCGCTTCAGGACCCGTTGTTGGAAGGCGCAGCAGAAATGCGCCGACGAGATGCCGGAGCTCTTCGACAAGGGTTACGGACACCCTGACGCGTGCCATTTCGCTGAGCCGCGCGCGGTGGTGGTGACCAATTGATCAGCACCTCGTGTTGCTTGTCGCAGGGTTCAACCACAACGCGGGTGGATAGGGCAGGCCTTCGAGACATTGATTAGCGACGGTGGGGCCCCTCGATGGGAACAAGTGTCGATAGGTGGAACGGAGTCCAGCCCCCAAGCATAGGGATGCAGCGGCTTGGAGAAGAGCTCATCGCGGGACCCATCTCGACGGCGCGCCCTGCGTACATCACCATCACCGTCTGGGCGACCTCGGCGTGGTCGCCGAGGTCGGTGCGTAATCAGAATCACACCGATGTTGAGCTCGTTCTTGATGCGGTCGATGAACTCGAGGATCTGAGCCTGGATCATTACGATCGGGGCAGTCGTGGGCTCGACTGCAATGAGTAGGTGAGGATTGTGCACAAGGCCATGGCAAAGCGGCCCTCCGTCGCCGCGTTCTCATGCAGTTGGCCGGAGAGGCCATCGTGCTCGAGCAAAGAGACTTCTCGAAATGGATGGATTCGCTGGCGGCCTTGGCGGTTCGCCAAGGGCTGTCCCGCAGCCACATTCGCCGCAAATCGCGCCAAGACTGGCAGGCTGTGCCGGTCTTTTCGGAGGGAGCGGAGTCCACTTTCGGGATTTACCAGATTCGCCCACTGCTCTGAACCCCAGCCGGCGGGACACTGGCTTGACTTGTGGTAGGGGGCAGGGGCTGTAAAGTACGGGCAACGACAGCTGTAGTAGGAGGCCCTGGGAGGGTTTTTGGCTCAGATCTCGCGTGAGGTAACGGAGTCTCAAGGAGCGACAGGCGAACCCGAGGCGTTCGTCGGTAAGTCCCCGGGATTCTGGGGCCGGTTCAAGCAGGATAAGGTAGCTCTCGTCGGCCTCGGTTTCACAGCGTTTTTGACGCTCCTCGCTTTCGCTGCTCCGCTAATCTCGAAGTACTTCGCCCATGGGCCCAACGATATTTCCTTCGCGAACCAAACGCTCGACAGCTTCGGGTTGCCCACGGGTCCTAGCTCTGAATTTTGGTTTGGCGTAGACCTCTCTGGGAGGGATCTGTTCGCTCGGACCGTCTATGGCGCCCGCACCTCGCTGTTGATCGCCGTGGTGGCAACAGGCATCTCCGTGTTCATCGGAGTCGTGCTCGGCATGGCAGCGGGCTACTTTCGCGGGGGGATGGACACGTTGATCTCCCGACTGATCGACATTATTCTCTCGGTGCCGCTCTTGCTGTTCGCGGTAGGCATCGCGGCCGCCTGCTCAACGTCCGCTGAAGGTTGTCTCGGCGGCCTGATTCAGCCCGGGCTCGGGCTCGTGGTGTTCATAGTTGCGTTCTTCTCGTGGCCCTACATTGCCCGCATTGTTCGTGGCAACACCCTGTCGATTCGTGAGAAGGAGTTTATTGAGGCAAGCCGCTCGGTTGGCGCAGGTCACTTGCGGGTGATGTTTCGAGAGATACTTCCCAAC
>Ga0136623_10000027_pt1 | contig 32213 bp, 27 predicted proteins | sample AntDrymUQ4492106_2_FD_104656 | JGI IMG/M metagenome (GOLD analysis project Ga0136623, IMG submission 104656) | Polar desert sand microbial communities from Dry Valleys, Antarctica - metaG UQ449 (21.06) | ecosystem: Environmental > Terrestrial > Soil > Desert | place: Antarctica: Dry Valley...
GCGCCTTGCGCCGCCGCTACAACTCGGACCAGATGGCCCGCATCAGAGCGGCCACTCTCTCACCGGCGGCTGTGCCGCCGCCCCCGTAGCGCTCAGGGCGTCATCGCGTGCGTCGGCGGCTGCCATCATCAGCCCTCGTGCCACTCGAGGTGTCCCCCCGCACGTCCGAGCCGCCGCCTCCCTCCGATGGGTCCCTTCCGGATGAAGCGCTCGTGGAAGACCGGCTCGAACGGGGTCCCTGGCGCGCCAGGGCGCTCTGGGCCGCCGTCGCGGTGGTCGTTGCCGCGTGCCTCGGCTTCGCCCTCGCGAGCCAGTGGTCGAGCCTGCCCGACCTCGAGTGGCGCTTCCGCCCGGGTTGGCTTGCGCTCTCGCTGCTCTGTCTCCTCGCCTTCCAGTGGCTGCACATCGAGCTGTGGCGGGGGATGCTGCACTCACTTGGGGGCACGCTGCCGCGGTGGAAGGCGCGCTCGATCTGGAGCACCACCCTCCTGGCCCGTTACGTGCCCACCAGCGCCCTCATGGCCGTTGGCCGGATAGCCCTGTCCCAGCGCGAAGGGGTGCCCAGGCGGATCTCCACAGCAAGCGTTCTCTACGAGGTCGCCTTCACCCTCACCGCGGCTACGCGGTCACGGGCGCGGCCACGGACCTCATGCTGCTCACGGTGCCGTTCGTGATGTACGGGATCTTTCGCGTGCTCTTTCTGATCCACCACCACGGGACCCTCACCGAAGAGCCCGCCGTGGTGATCTGGCGCGACCGTCCGCTTCTGGTCTGTGTCCTCCTGTGGGGCGTATGCGCCGCGATCATCGTCGCCGCGACCGGCGCGGTGCCCGACCCGGCGTGAGTGGTATGACCGTGACGGAGCGGGTCGCCGACTCGGCCGGCGAGCCCGCCCTCGACCGCCGCAGTGAAGAGCGGCTGCTCACGGGTTGGGGTCGCACCGCGCCCTCGCGGGGCAACCTTGTCCGGCCCGCCGGCACGGACGCGGTGAGCGGGCTGCTCACCGGCGCATCCTCGCGTGGCGTCGTGGGGCGCGGCCTCGGGCGCAGCTACGGCGACGCCTCCCAGAATGCAGGCGGCGACGTGATCGACGTGACCGCTCTGGCGGAGGTACGCAGCGTCGACCTCGAGCACGGGATCGCGGTCGTCGAGGCGGGCGTTTCCATCGACGCCCTCATCCGCCTGCTGCTGCCCTTCGGCTGGTTCGTGCGAGTGAGCCCCGGGACCCGCCAGGTGACCGTGGGCGGAGCGATCGCCAGCGACATCCACGGCAAGAACCACCATCGCGACGGAAGCTTCTGCGAGCACGTGCTCCGCTTCGTCCTCGAGACGGCGGCCGGGGAGCGGCTCGAGGTGACGCCCGAGCAGACGCCGGACGATTTCTGGGCGACAGCCGGCGGGATGGGGCTCACCGGGGTGATCGTGGAGGCCACCCTGCAGCTCCTGGCGGTGGAGACCTCGCGTATGCGGGTCGACACCGAACGCGCCTCGGACCTCGACGACGCGATGGCGCGCATGGAGGCCGGGGACGACCGCTACCGCTACTCCGTGGCGTGGATCGACTGCCTGGCTCCGGGCAGCAGGCTTGGCCGCTCGGTGCTGATGCGTGGCGAGCACGCCACGGTGGAAGACCTCCCCACGGCTGGGCGCTCGGAACCACTCTCCCGCTCCACCGGCACCCGGTTGGCCGCCCCGCCGTGGGTGCCCGGCGGCCTGGTGAACCGCCTGTCGGTGGCCGCGTTCAACGAGGCGTACTTCCGCAAGGCTCCGCGCGAGAAGCGGGGCGCCATCGAAGCGCTCGACGCGTTCTTCTACCCCCTCGATGCCGTACGTGCCTGGAACCGCCTCTACGGGCCGCGCGGCTTCCTTCAGTACCAGTTCGTGGTGCCCTTCGGCAGGGAGGATGCGCTCCGCGGCGCGCTCGAGCGGCTGAGCAAGGCAGGCTGCGCGTCGTTCCTCGCGGTGCTCGAGCGCTTTGGCCGCCAGCGCGGCCTCATGTCGTTCCCGATGCCCGGCTGGACCCTGGCCCTCGACATCCCCGCCGCTACGCCCGGAGTCGGACCCCTGCTCGACGTGCTCGACGTGCTCGTGGCCGAGGCCGGCGGGCGCGTCTATCTGGCCAAGGACTCCCGCCTCAGGCCGGAGCTGCTCGAAGTGATGTACCCGCAACTGGACGAGTGGCGGGCCATACGCTCGCGCCTCGACCCCGAGGGCGTCATGCGCTCGGACCTGTCACGCCGGCTGAGGCTCACGGGATGAGGGACGCCCTGGGCATGGTGCAATCGGTGCTGGTGCTCGGCGGTACGTCGGAGATTGCCCTCGCCACCGTGAGGGCGCTCGTGGCAGATCGCACCCGTACGGTGGTGCTGGCGGTGCGCGAGCCGGAGCGCTCGCGCCAAGAGGAGGCCGCCCTGCGGGCCGCCGGGGCCGAGACGGTGGAGGTGGTGGCCTTCGACGCGCTGGACTTCGACTCCCACGACTCCTTCGTGAACGATGCCTTCGACAATTACGGCGACTTCGATCTCGTGCTGCTGGCCTTCGGCATGCTCGGGGACCAGGCGGTGGCCGAGCACGACGCGGGACACACCCGCGAAGTCGTCCAGACAAACTTCACGGGTGCTGTAAACGTGACGGTGCCTCTTGTCGCGCGCCTGCGGGCTCAGGGTCACGGCACCCTCGCGATCCTCTCGACCGTGGCCGCGGAGCGCGCGCGAAAAGCCAACTACGTCTACGGCGCCTCGAAGGCCGGTCTCGACGCCTTCGGCCAGGGCCTCGGCGACTCGCTTCACGGCTCAGGGGTGCACGTGATGGTCGTGCGTCCGGGCTTCGTGCACACCAAGATGACCGAGGGGATGGAGCCGGCACCCTTCGCTACGACGGCCGACAAGGTGGCGGAGGCGATCCTCGCGGGGCTGCGCAACGGCGCTCACACAGTGTGGGCGCCCGGCATCCTGCGGTTCGTGATGGCTGTGCTGCGGCACCTGCCGCGCGCCGTCTTCCGGCGGCTTCCGGGCTAGTCGCGCGGGCGCCGGCGCGCGATCACCGGCATGACGCCCGCGTAGAGCAGCTCGACGCCCACCTGGACCAGCCGCACCACGAGCGCCACGGCCAGGGCAACCGCGGCGGGCACAACGGCGGTCAGGGCAACCGCGACCCCGGCCTCGCGCGCGCCCAGGGCGCCCGGCAGCACGAAGCCGATCACCCCCGCTACGAAACCGAGCGAGTACGAGGCCACCAGCACGGCCGTCGCGTCGGCGGACACCTCGTGCAGAGCGTGCGTCATGGCGAACACCGACACTCCGGCCACCAAAAACGAGACGATGAAGAGGGCGAACTGCCACGGTGGGAGCCGATCAGGCGGGCACCGCGCACTTGGGCGTTTGCGGCGGTTGCTGTGTGGCTGGTCACGGTAGTCCCCGCGTCGCTTCCTCATGCGCTCGCGCGCTACGACGACTTGAAGGTCCGCGATCCGGTTGGGGGCTCCTATTCAGGGGTGGGACTGAGCCCGGACTGGACGCAGCATGTCGCCGGGCTGCGCGACACGCTCGGGCCGAAACCAGACGTCTGGTCTCTCTTCGGCGGGGTGGTTGAGGCCGAGGGTGAAGCGATGAATCCCACCGGCGTCGACTACGTATTCCACGCTCTCGGTCAGGGACGAGACGAATACATGCGTGACTTCGCGCGGCGGCGGCCGGCGTTCGCGACCACTCCAAGGCTGATCCTCCTCCGGGGCGAGGGAAATGAGAACTACCTGCACATGCTTTGGAACGAGCACTGGCCGTGGTTTCGTGAGCTGCTGACCCACTACGTCCCTGAGCGGGCCACACCTTTTTCACTGATCTGGAGGCGAAGGTCGTTCCCCGTAGGGTGGCCGGCGGGGCAGGAGCTTCAGGCGCCCCCGGCGGGCGGGGACGGGGGAGTCGTGCTCCAGCCCCCCACCCCACGGCGTTCGCGAGAGCTGTTGAGCGTGCGAGTCGAGTACAAGGCGAAGAACCGTCTTGGTGCAGTGCCGTTCTTCGGGCGCCTGCCCCGCTACCTCATCTACTTCGAGGGGACTGCCACTCCGACACCCGCCTCTCTGCCGCCCGACCGTTCGGTGTGGGAGTTCCCACTCTTCGTCTCGGACGGGGCGGTGCCGCGAGTGCGCCCCGTGGTGAAGAACCTGCTTCCCGGCGCCGGCCTCGAGATCAAACGTATCTCCTACAGCGAGGTGGACCTACCGGAGACAGTGATCCGCTTCATGCTGGAAGAAGGTTTGTAGCAGCGTCAAGGCTACGGCTCGACGAGCCTGACGTTCTCGAGTGAGACCGCACGCGGCGCACGTAGGTTCTTCCCCTTGGTAGGAGCCGGCGGGTCGATGGCCCTGAGCTCGATGTAGTTCAAGCCGCGCTCGAGCGGCACGCGGGCTTCGGCGTCGGCGTTGGTGACTGGCAGCGTCGAGATCTCCGGCCGGTCACGGTTTCGAATGGCGACGCCTGCCGTTCCGGCGGCCGGCGCTCGTGCGACGGCTCGCAGCAGCACGTCGCGCCGGCCGGGGGAGACGATCTTGAGCCTTGCCGCCTCCTCGTAACCGACGTGCAGGACGAACAGTCTTCCCACGCTGAGATCAACCATCCGGCTTGCTTCCCGAAGCCCGCGAGGCTGGTCACCTCCGTGATCACTGGGTGTCCCGCGACAGCGGTGGCGGCGATGGGCAAGATGCTCGCCGCCTTCTCGAGGCGCTCGTAGGTCTGCGGTCGGCCAGCCCGCAGCCCGTCCTTTTCCCCGATGAAGCTGAGCGCGACACCGAGGACGGCGCTGTACAGCACGAGCCCGGCGCCGGCCACGGCGATCAGCTTGCCCACGCGGCGGTTCTTGGGGATCTGGGCGAGCAGCATCCAGGCCAGCAGCCCGGGGACGAGAAACAGCGTGGTGAAGTCCATGCTGTAGCGCAGGGTCGCGGCGTATATGGGCACGACCACCACGAGCACCATGAGGACACCGACGCCCATGGCCGCGAGCATCACCCAGCCGAGCTCGCGCCGTTGAGGCACCGCCGACCGCACCACCATCAGGGGGAGCGCTGCGAAAGCCAGCAGCACGATCGGTGCGTTGGGCAGCAGGCCGCTCACCGGCTCCGTGTTGTAGCCAGCCGGGACCGCGCCGGGGAACTCCGCCGGGAAGGGGAGATGGAAGAACGGAAAGTTCAGGTCGAGATCGGTGGGCGCGAGCAGATAGAAGTAGAGCCCGGGCAGGAGGTGTTTGAGGCCCCCGGGTGGGTAAGGGTCGAGGTCGTTGAGCTGGTAGACGAGGCCGAACTCGGTGAGGTCGTCGAAGCGCACCGCGTTGTAGGCGAGCGTTAGCACCACGGCCAGCACCACAGGACCGAAGAGCACCAGCGCGGCTCGCCGCCGCGAGATCCAGTCGGGGAGGTGCCCACGCCGTAACAGGACGATGAGCGCGGCGAGCGCGAACGCCCCCGCCACTACGAGTGTGGCCCGGGCGCCGACGGCCAGGCCCAGGCACACGCTTCCCGCCAGAAGGCGCCGCCACCTCCCGGGCTCCTCGAGGGTCCCCCGCAGCAGGAAGTACGCCGCGGCCATCGTGAAGCAGTAGCCGGCGGATATCGCCACCTCGTACACGGTGGGCCGGCGCAACAGGGACGGCGCGATGTTCGCCGTGGCGATCGCGAGGCCCGCGAGGGCGAGCATCCACCCAGGTGTTTCGGGCAGGTTGCGCCGTACGAGCCAGCGCAGGAGCGCCAGGGCGAACAGCAGGCCCACGAACGCATAGATCACGATCGCCACGCGCTCGGGCAGATCGCCGCCGAGGAAGAGGATCCGCACGGGGAGGAACAGCGTGAACACCGGAGTGGGTGGCCAGTACGCGTAGTAACGGTCTTCGTAGAGCGACAGGTCGTGAGCCCGGTTGGCCAGTATGTTCTTGGTCGCGTCGTAGGGATCGTCGAGGGCGAGCAGCTGTGGCGAGGGCTCCACGAGCAGGGACACCTGGCCGTGCACGAAGGCGTCCGTGAGCAGGTTGAAGTAGTCGCGGCCGCCCACGTCGACCTGATTGGGGAACGTCCTCGCGGTGGACCACGCCGTCCAGGAGTAGAACGCGAGCACGAGCGACAGGGCCGCCAAGACGGCCAGAGCCTTTCGGTCACGCGGGATCGAGCGCGCGCGAGCGGCGAGACTACGGATGGTTCGCTCCGGTAGGGCGGGCATCGGTGAAGGTGGGCGTCCGACCGGCGCGGAGGGTTTTGGGGGCCGTCAGCCGCCCGGCCGGTAACGGCGCAGGTTCGAAGGCTCGAAGTAGTTGGTGGCGTGCGAGATCACGATCGGCTGCTCGGGAAAGGGCCGCACTGCATCGAGCTCCCGCGCGATGGCGCCGCAGCGATCGCCGTAGGCGCCGTAGCCGTCGGCCCAGACCAGCCAGACGTCACGACCCTGCCCCGCCATCCGATCCACCTCCTGGGCGAACGCCGCGGGCTCGGCCGCCGCGATGCGCGCCTCGTAGTCGACCCAGTTCACCCGCTGGGGGCTGGAATCCGTGGGGAAGGTCACCTGTGTCAGCCCGGGGCGCAGCAGCCGGTTGACGGGTGGCGCCAGCTGGTCGGGGCAGTAGGCCACCACATCCCCCGGCTGTGCTGAGCTGCCCACGGCGGCCGCGATCTCGGGTGCGTGCGAGCGCTCCGAGTCGATGTTGTCGGCGCTGCCCACGATCCCGAGGATGATGACGGCAGCGGTCAGTGCCAGACGCAGGTACTTCCCCGCCACGAGGGTGATGCCGGTGGCCACGAGAAGGATGAACGGAACGAACACTACGGCGAGATAGCGGGACTCGAAGGTGACGGGCTCCAGCTCGCTTGCGATGATCGCGAGCACGACCGTGCCCAGGACCACCGCGGCCAGCGACATGCTGTGCCGCCGCCCGGCTGCCGCCTCTGTGCTCTCCGGCTCGGTCTCGCGGGTGCGGGTGCGCAGGACGGCGAGCCCCGCCAGCACCAGCAGCAGGACCCCCAGGATCCTTCCCGGAGTGGCAGCGGCGGCGAGGTGCCAGCGGGCCCGGTTGGTGTCCGCGAAGTACTCCCCGATGTCCACCAGGAACTTGTACGAGGTCGGGTTCCCCCACGGGGTCCCGGTGTTGTCGATCTGGAACAGGAACACCGGCAGCCAGGGGACCATCAGCACGGCGCCGCCGGCGATGCCTGCCCCCGCCCAGATGACCGCCCTCCGCCGGTGCGTCCACGCCAGAGACACCACGAGCACGGCGAAGACGGCGGCCAGCAGGTAGAAGGACCAGTAGTGCGTGAGCATCAACAGGCCGCTGACCAGGCCGAGCAAGACCACGCGCACCGGCGAGGGGCGCGCCAGCACCGAGGTCAACGCCAGATACCCGAGGGCGGTGAGCAGGATCAAGAGGGCGTACATGCGAGCCTGGGTGGCGTAGAGACCCGCGAAGGGGGACGTAGCGAGCAGCAGCGCGGCGGTCCAGGCCGTCCAGTCGCCGCCGATCCTGCGGCCCGCAAGCCAGATGGCGGGGACGGTGGCCAGCACGACCACCCCGGACAGGGAGCGCGCGGCGAAGTTGCTCTCTCCGAACACCTCCATCCAGACGTGCAGGAGCAGGTAGTGCAGCGGCGCCGAGTTGTCCTGCTTCAGGGCGCCGGGGATGTCGGTCAGCGGTAGCCGAGCGATGTTCACGCTCAGGGTCTCATCGAGCCACAGCTGGGACTGCACGTTGAAGAAGAAGAAGACGGCCAGCGCGGCGACCCCTGCTGCGCCCGCCACCGCTTCGGGCGAGACGGACGCCAGTCGCCGCCGAATCGCCGGGGCGTTTTCGATGCTCGCAGGCATCCCGGCACCGTAGTGGAGCGACCCGGAGGACGGGGCGGGAGCGCACGCACCGGGGGCTGCCATCATCAGCCCGCGTGCCACTCAAGGCGTCCCCCCCCGAGTCCGAGCCGCCGCCTACCTCGGGTGGGTCCCTTCCGGGTGACGCCCCCGCAGCCGACCCGCCAGAACGAGGTTCCTGGCGCGGCAGAGCGCCCTGGATCGCCCTCGCGGTGGTCGTCGCCGCCTGCCTCGGGTTTGCCCTGGCCAGCCAGTGGTCGAGCCTCCCCGACATCGAGTGGCGCTTCCGCCCCGGTTGGCTGGCGCTGTCGGTCGTCTGCCTGCTCGCCTTTCAGTGGCTGCACATCGAGCTGTGGCGGGGGATGCTGCACTCCCTTGGCGGCACCCTGCCGCGGTGGAAGGCGCGCTCGATCTGGAGCACCACCCTTCTGGCCCGTTACGTGCCCACCAGTGCCCTCATGGCCGTAGGCCGGATCGCGCTGTCCCAGCGCGAAGGAGTGCCCAAGAGGGTCTGCACCGCCAGCGTTCTCTACGAGGTCGCCTTCAGCCTCACGGCGGCCATGGCCGTAAGCACGTATCTCGTCCTCACGCTTCCGGCGTTCGAGGAGTACTCGCTGCGCTGGCTCGTGCTGGCGGTGCCGGTGGCCGGGCTCGTAGCGCTCCACCCGCGCGTGTTCCACGCGCTTGCCGACGTGGTTCTGCGCCGCTTTGGCCGCGAGCCGCTGCCGCGGTCCCTCGGCTTTCCCAGCGTGCTCCTCTACTTTGCCCTCTTCGTCGTCTCGTTCCTGGTGGCCGGCGTATCTGTGCTCGCGATGACGCACGCTCTGCACGACGTGCAGGCCGACGAGACCGCGTTGCTCGTGGCCTCGTATTCACTCGGCTTCGTCGCCGGGGTGATCGGCTTCGTGCTGCCGGGGTCCCTCGGTGCGCGCGAGGCGGGCGTGGCGGTGGCTGTAGCCGCCGTCGTGCCGGCCGCCGTCGCCCTGGCCGTTGCCCTGGTGGTGCGGCTGGTGCAGGTGGGCGTCGAGCTGCTCTACGCGGGCGTCATGCCGGTGGTTGCCCGCCGCCGCCCGCGCGACTAGCCCGGTGATGCGTATCCGGTTGCCTCAGGCCGCATGGTGGGTGATCTGGGCGTAGGTCGTCGGGTCGTGGATTGCTCCTAGGCCCAGCAGGGTCTGAAACGCGGCCATCGGGGTGCCGCGGCGGTTGTGGCGGAAGACGTATTCGTCGAGGTAGATGGGCAGGTGCTGGTTGCTGACGCCGCGGTGGGTGCCGTGCATCCAGGCCTTGAGGTTGGAGATCGCGCGGTGCGCGCGGGGCAGCAGCTGCTCGCCTGGCGCGGCGCCGGCCTGCTTGCGCTGGCGGTGGTCATAGCCGAGCTTGGCCAGGCCGTTGTAGGAGTTAAGCCCGTCGGTGTGCACGATCGACCCGGGTGCGGTGGTCGTCTGGGTGAACGCTTCCAGGGTGGTGGCGCGCGAGTTGGCCAGCATCGCCAGGCGCAGGCGTCCCGATCCAGCGCCGCGGACCTCGATCGCGGCGCCGATGAGGGCCTTCTTTCCGTGCTGGCGGCTGCCTTTGAGGCCTTCCTCATAGCCACCGAGCCAGAACTCATCGACCTCCACCTCGTCCCTCACGGGCTCACGCTCAGGGGCAACCATCGCCCGGCGCAGCTTTTGCAAGATCAGCCATGCCGTCTCATAGCGCGACAGCCCGAGCTGGCGCTGAAGCTGCTTGGCCGAGATCCCAGGGTGATGGGTGGCGACCAGATAAGCCGCCCAAAACCACGTCCGCAACGGCGTGTGCGTCGCGTGCATCACCGTCCCGGCGGTCACAGAAGTCTGCTGATGGCAATCCGCGCATTCCCACAGGTGCCGGCGCTCGAGCACCCACGCGCTACACCCACCGCACGCCGGGCAGACGAACCCCTCCGGCCAGCGCGAAACCGCCAGATACTCAAGGCACGCGGCCTCACTCGCAAATCGGTCCTGGAACCCCATGATCGACCGCGGGAAGTCTGGACGACCCATCGGCGCACCGTAGAGCCGCTACCTGACGGAACCGGATACGCATCAGCCCGGTAGCCGCCGGAAGACGGCGCGCGGCAGATGCCGAAGCACCGCCATCACGGCCCGCAGGACGCCGGGCGCCCACACCGTGTGGGCCCCCTTCCGCAGGCCCGCGACGATGGCCTCCGCCACCTTGTCCGGAGTCGTGGAGAAGGGCGCCGGCTCCATGCCCTCGGTCATCTTGGTGTGCACGAAGCCGGGGCGCACCACCATCACACGCACCCCCGAGCCGTGGAGCGAGTCGCCGAGACCCTGGGCGAAGGCGTCGAGGCCCGCCTTGGAGGCGCCGTAGACGTAGTTGGCCTTTCGCGCACGCTCCGCGGCCACCGTGGAGAGGATCGCCAGGGTGCCGTGACCCTGGGCTCGCAGCCGCGCCATCAGCGGCACGGTCACGCTCACGGCGCCCGTGAAGTTCGTCTGCACCACGTCGCGTGCGTGGGCCCCGTCGCGCTCGGCCACCGACTGGTCCCCGAGCACCCCGAACGCCAGTAGCACCAGGTCGAAGTCGCCGTGGCGGTCGAAGGCCTCCTCCACGAAGGCCGCATGGGAATCGAAGTCCAGCGCGTCGAAGGGCATGAGCTCCACCGTCTCGGCCCCGGCCGCCCGCAGGGCGACCTCCTCCTGTCGCGAGCGCTCGGGCTCGCGCACGGCCAGTACCACCGTGCGGGCGCGATCCCGCACCAGGGCCCGCACGGTCGCGAGAGCGATCTCCGACGTGCCGCCGAGCACCAGTACCGACTGCACCGCGCCCAGGGCATCCTTCATCGGGTGAGCCCCACGCGCTGGGCCAGGTCGGAGCGCATCCGGCCTTCGGGGTCCAGGCGCGCTCGTATCTCGCGCCATTCCGCCAAGCGCGGGTACATCGCCTCGAGCAGCTCCGGGCGCAGCCGCGAGTCCTTGGCCAGGTACACGCGCCCGCCGGCTCCGGCAACGAGCTCGTCGAGACCGTCGAGAAGCGGGCCCAGGCCGGGCTGGGCCGCCGGGATGTCGAGGGCCAGCGTCCACCCCGGCATGGGGAACGAGATGAGGCCCCGCTGCTCGCCGAAGCGCTTGAGGACGGCGAGGAACGACGCGCACCCGGCCTCCGAGAGGCGCTCGAGCGCGGTCCGCAGGGCGTCCTCGGCGCCGAAGGGCACTACGAACTGGTACTGCAGGAAACCCCGCGGCCCGTACATGCGGTTCCATCCGCGCACGGCGTCGAGGGGATAGAAGAACGTGTCGAGAGGTTCGATCGCACCGCGTCGCTCGCGCGGTGCCTTGCGGTAGTACGCCTCGTTGAAGGCGGCCACCGACAGCCTGTTGACCAGGCCCCCGGGCAACCAGGGCGGAGCGGCCAGCCGCGTGCCCGCCGAACGCACCAGTGCCTCCGAGCGCTCGCTTTCGGGCAGGTCCTCGAGGCGCGCGTGGTCGCCACGAAGCAGCACCGATCGTCCGAGCCGCCGGCCCGGGGCGAGGCAGTCGATCCAGGCCACCGAGTAGCGGTAGCGGTCGTCGCCCGTCTCCATGCGCGCCATGACGTCGTCGAGGTCGGCGGCGCGCTCGGTGTCCACCCTCATCCGCGCCGTTTCGACGGACGTGAGCCGCAGCGTGGCCTCCACGACGACCCCCGTGAGGCCCATCCCCCCGGCGGTGGCCCAGAACTCGTCCGGCATCTCACCGGGGGTCACCTCGAGGCGATCCCCGCCCGGGGTGACGAGCCCGAAGCTGAGCACGTGCTCGCAGAACGAGCCGTCGCGGTGGTGGTTCTTGCCGTGGATGTCGCTCGCGATCGCCCCGCCAACGGTCACGTAGCGGGTGCCGGGGGAGACCGCGACGAACCAGCCCAAGGGCAGGAGGAGCCGCGTCAGTGCGTCCAGCGACAGCCCGGCGTCGACCGAGACGATGCCGCTCTCGAGGTCGATGCGGCGCACGCGGGCGAGCTCGGTCATGTCGAGCACGTTGCCCCCTGCGTTCTGGGCGGCGTCGCCGTAGGCGCGGCCGAGGCCGCGAGCGATCACGCCCCGCGGGCCGGTCTCGCGCAGCGCCTCGCACACCCCCTCCGGCTCGGTCGGCCGGCGCACGCTCCCCCGGGTCGGGGCGGTGCAGCCCCAGCCCGCGAGCAGGCGTGGCTCCCGGACAGCGTCGGCCGTCTCGCTGTCGTGCGACACGGGGCCCTCCTTCGCGGCTACGACGCTCATGTGGCCGGAGGGCCCCCGCTTGCGACGGTGATGACGGCGGCACACAGCCCCCAGAGCAGCACGCACGCCAGCAGCGGCCGATCGCGCCACACCACCACGGCGGGCTCCTCGGTGATCCCCGAGCGGTGGTGGATCAAGAACAGCATGCGGAAGATCCCGTACATCACGAAGGGCACCGTGAGCAGCATGAGATCGGTGGCCGCACCCGTGACGGCGTAGAGGGCGTAGGCCACGACCGTCGTGGGGGTCACCACGGCGATCAGCTCGTCCAGCAGGCCGACCGAATAGCTCTCCAGCACAGCGCGCTTGGGCTGTGAGGAGCCACCGAGCGCCACCGCCTCGCCTCGCCGTTTGGTGAAGCCTAGGAAAAGGGCAAGGAGGCCGGTGCACAGCAGCAGCCACGATGAGATCGGCACGCCGATCGCCACGCCGCCGGCCAGCGCGCGCAGGACGAAGCCGCCCGCGATCGCCATCACGTCCACGAACAGCACGTGCTTGAGCCACGTCGAGTAGCCGACCTGCAGCGCCGCGTAGCCGACCAGGGTCGCGAGCGACTCCCAGTTGACCGCGGCGGTCAGAGCCGCCCCCCCCAACGTTGCGAGGGCGGCGGCCACGAGGGCGGTGCGCGGCGAGAGATCCCCGCGCGCGATCGGGCGCGATGCCGTGCGCGGGTTGTGGCGGTCGGCCTCGGCGTCCACCGCATCGTTGAGCAGATACGTGGCGCCGCTCACGAGGCAGAAGGCCACCGCCACGATCACGGTCTTGAGCACCGAGCCGAGCTCGAGGATCTCTCCAGCGAAGAGCAGGCCCGCGAACACGAAGGCGTTCTTCGACCACTGCTTCGGCCGCATCGTCTCGAGCACGAGCAGCGGCAGGGGGGCGAGGCGGCTATTGGCCCCGGAAGTGGCCGCGGAGGGAGCTGTCTCGAGAATGGGCATGGGTTCGAAGCGGCGGCGCGCCGGCCCAGCGATTGTAGGGGCCGGTTGTGACCCCTCAGCGCAGGTGACGGCAGTCCACCGTCACGGCGAAGGGGCTGGTGGGGATGTCCGGGATGTTAGGGGCGATGGGGATGCGCACGTCGCCCTCGGGCAGGCGGCGGGTGAATATCGCCCCGATCTCCGGTGGCGCCCCCGGCTGGCGCCCGCCCACGGTCGCACAGCGGTCGCGGGCGGCGGCGATCGAGTCCTTCCACTTCGGCCCGGCGCTGCGGGCGGCGTAGATCGAGAAGTTGGTGAGGACGAGGGCGGCGGCCAGCGCGGAGAAGCCGATCTGGACGTTGCGCCAGGCGCGGGCCGAGAACAGCGGGTCGCGCCTGTCGAGCACGAGGAGCACCGCCACGGTGAGGAACAGGATCGGCAGCAGCGTGTAGCGCGACCCGTTGAGGTTGAACTCGGCCCGGTCGAGGAAGTTCTCCGTGCCCCGAAGCATGAGCGGGATGGCGAGGTAGCCCACCGACAGCGCCAGTGTGCCGCACATGAGCAGGCGCCGGCCCCGGTCGGCGCGGAGCAGGCCGAATGCGCACACCGCCCCCACAGCCACGAGGGCGAGCAACGCGAACGGGAGGCCCCATGGCTTCCACAGGTCGTCGAGGAAGAGGTCGCCGACCAGGAAGGATCCGGTCACGCGCAGCGCGTAGATCCCGGGGAGGTCCGTCAGGTGGGACGAGGCGTAGGGCGCCACCGGATCTTCCACCACTCCGAGCACGAGCTGCACCGCCAGTGTCCCCAGGAACACCAGCGGAATAATCCGTCCCCGTCGGGTGCGGTCACGCCAGAGCTGCAGGAGTGGAAGGGGAAGCAGCAGTCCGGCGAGTGGATCGCTGAGCACGGTGAGGGCCACGATCGTGACCCCCACGGCGATTCCGGCGGTCGACCGCGGGGCGGCCAGGAACACCCAGAAGCACGCGAAGATGAGGTACCAGTGCAGGTTGGCGATATTGCCGTTTGTCTCGTATCCCGCCGCGGGCAGGAGCACCACGGACACGGCCAGGACGATGCGCGCCCACTGCGTGTGAAAGACGCAGGCGCTGGCGAAGTAGATGTAGACGGCGAGCAGCGTGACCGTGACCGCCGACAGGACCGACAGCACGAGGGCCGCGTGCTCGAGAGGGAGCAGGGCCACGGGACCGGCGATGAGGCGCGGAAGCGTGTGCAGGTAGGCGTTGTAGGGGGTTACCAGCGTCTCCAGGAAGGGGTTCGCGAGGGCATCGGTGAGGAAGATCCCGCCGTCCTCCTGCCACACGCTGTCCCACGAGGGCACGTCGGGCTGGCGCAGGAGCTGCAGCCCCGTGGCCACGACGCTCAGGAAGGCGAGCAGGATCAGATCCGCGCGGCTGAGTCGACGGCCGTCCTCGGGAGGGGAGGCGGGCGAGCGAGACGCCTGTCGGGTTTCGAGCGCGGAGGTCACAAACGGCGAGAAGAAGGGTTTCGAGGGCTGCGCCCAGTGGGGATCCCCCCGCGCTGTCCTATCCTAACCCCGGTGGTCGCGACCCGCGCGCGGCGCCGTCCGCCCCGCCCGCTCGTGACGACCAGGCTCCCTCTGTCCTCCCAGCCACAGCAAGCGCTCGCGCTCGCGTCTTCGATCGCGGCGGCCGACCTCGCCCTGTACCGGAGTCTTCGCTCACGTGCCATCCACCCCGGCACTGTCCGCGCCGCCCAGGGGCTGTCGCATTGCGGTGAGCACGCCGCCGGGTGGCTCGCCGCGGGCGCTGCGGGCGCGATGCTCGACCGTCCGAGGCGCGCCGACTGGCTGCGCGCGGGCGCCGCGGTGGCGGGGGCACACGCACTCAACGTCGCTGTCAAGCGCGTGGTCCGGCGCCAGCGGCCGGCGCTGAAGGGCCTTCCCGCCCTCACCGCGACGCCGAGCGCGCTGAGCTTCCCCAGCGCGCACGCGGCCTCGTCGTTCGCCGCTGCGCGGGCCTACTCGGGGCTCCTTCCGGCCGCGCCGTTGTACGCCGCTGCCGTGGGGATGGGAGTGTCCCGGGTGTTCCTCGGCGTCCACTATCCGTCCGACGTGGTGGTGGGAGCGATCCTTGGGCTCGCGGTCGGCAGCCTCCCCGCCCTCAGCAGGTCCACGCCCGGTCGCCGCTAGAGCCGCTCGGCGATGTCTGCGCGCGCTGCCTCAGCTGCCTGGAGGCGAACGGCCTCCAGGCGCAGCCGCGCGTTCTCGGCCTCGAGCTCGGAGAGCCTCGCATCGTACTCAGCGACCAGGCGGTTGCGCACCGCGTCCAAAGTTTGTGGCGCCTCCCGCGCCTGGATGAGGCTCAGCAACATGCGGATGCGATTGCGCTCGAGCTTGTCGAGCAGCGGATTCTCGTGAAGCGGCTCGAGTACGCGCTCGAGATCCCCGGCATAGGGCGCGTCTGACGGGAAGATCACCCCCACGCCGAAGATCGCGGGAATGTGGCGGTAGAGCAGGCCGTCCCTCGTCGAGAGAAAGTGCTCGACCGCCGTGAGCACGCCGTTGCGGGGGCCTCCCTCGACCTGGGCGCTGGCAAAGTCGAGGGGCCCGCGAAAGCCACCCTCCACGAGCTCCGGGCTGTCGAGCACCTTGCCGCGGTCCCACGAGTGAGGATGCACCGCCTCGGGCGGGAGCAGATGAGGCGCGTAGTACTGGTCACGACGCGCGCAGGGCCAGCCCACGTCGTGCAGGATCGCCAGCGGACGGCGGCCCTCGGCGTAGATCGTTTCCAGCTCGCGTGTGACGACCCAGTTGTTGTGATCGCCGTCGACCACATATGCGTCGCAGGGCGGGATGCCCTCGAGGGCATCCGGGCTCAGGCCTTGCACGAGCGTGAAGCGGTCGGACTCTTCGTCGAGCTTGACCACCTCGGGTCCCGGCGAGGGCTCCACCGAGTGCAGGTGGCCCTCGCGCTCCGCGGCCCACCGCCCCAGCGTGTGGGTCATCGCCCCGCTCTCCGAGCCGATTTCCACGATCGTGCGCACCCCCGCCAGGTCGAGCCATTCGAGGATCAAATCCCGGAACTCCTCGAGCGAGTGCAGCAGCAGCGGCTGGCCGGCCTGATCGGCGTCGCTCACGGGCATGAAGCCCAGCATATCGGCGCTCTCCGGCCCCTCTGGCGGGGCTGACGACTGGTAGCCTCGCTCGGCCTCCGTGCCCCCCGGATGCGAGCTATGACACCCATCTCAAGTGACGCACGGCTCCGGCGCGCCTTCGAGCTCCTGTCGGCCGACGGCATCTCGGTGCTGTCGCTCGACGTTTTCGACACGATGGTGTGGCGGACCGTGGCCGAGCCTACGGACGCCTTCCCGCTGCTTGGAGAGCGGCTCCGCAGCCGGGGCCAGCTGGTGGACCACGTGACCCCTGCGCTGTTCGCTCGGCTGAGAGAGCTGGCCGAGCTCCGCGCGCGGTCGTGGAAGGGGGGCGCTGAGGTCACCCTGCGCGAGATCTACGCAGGAATCCCGGACTTCGTGTTCGCGCACAACGCCACCTCGGAGGTCGCCGCTCAGGCTGAGATAACGCTCGAGCGGGAATTGCTCATGCCGGACCTGGACGTGGTCACGTTGGTCGAATACGCGCGGGAGCGGGGCAAGACGGTGGTGGGGGTCTCGGACACCTACTACTCGGAGGAGGAGCTCGCCACCTTCGTGAGCCCCGGTTATTCAGGAGCCTCCGCGGTCGATCGCTTTTTCGCCTCGAGTAACCATGGAAGGGGCAAGGCCGGTGGGCTCTTTGAGGTCGTGCTTGCTGAACTCGACCGCAAGCCGCGCGAGGTGGTGCACGTCGGCGACAACCCCGACGCCGACATCCGCGGTGCCAAGAAGGCCGGCATTCGCCCGGTCGAGTTCGAGCGGCGCCCCAAGGAGCTTCAGCGCATCGTTGAGCGCGAGTCGCACTACGTGGCACCGGCCGTACCGAACTGGGAGCAACTGCCCCTGCGGCCCTGGCAGCGCGACTTCGGGCTCACCTCTCTGCGTGGCAAGGTGCTGCACCGCGGGGAACTCGAGGCGCTGCCGGAGGATCTGCGCCCGTTTTGGAGCTACGGTGCCGTCAGCATCGGTCCCGCGCTCACCGGATTCGCCGAGTGGATAGTGGAGCGCGCCCGGCGCCGGCAGGTCCAGCGCGTGTTTTGCTTCATGCGGGAGGGAGAGATCCTCTCGCAGCTCATCAACACCGCCAGTGCCTACAGCGGGTCCGAGCTTGTGGCCGAGCCGTTCTGGCTTTCGCGGCAGGTTTGCGCCCGCGCCGCGATTTTCGACGGCAGCCGCGATGAGCTGGCCAGCCTGCTGGTGCGCCGCCGCGCGCCGACGGTGCGGGAGCTCTGCCGGGGGTTGCAGCTCGAGCCCGAGCGGCTCGAGCGTTTCCGCAGCCAGCTGGACCTGTCGTTATCCGATCCTGCGCTCGCCGACGAGGTGCTGGACGAGCTCTCACGCCGGCCGGAGTTGCGCATGGACTTGCTTGCCAACGCGGCGGCCACCCGCGAGCGCTTGCTGCGCTACCTGCGCGAGCGCGCCGCTCCACATCAGGGGCAGCTGGTCATGGTTGACCTCGGTTGGGGGGCGACGACGCAAAGCCTTATCGAGAGGATCCTCCGCCGCGAGGACGAGTCGATTTGGACCGCCGGCCTGTACATGGTCTCGCAGTCGGTCGCCGCGGAACGTCTGCTCGACGAGGTTCAGGTCGACGGCTTCCTCGGCAGCGCGGGGCTTCCGGAGCCGCTCGTGCGCTCGATCATTCGCAGCCCGGAGATCTTGGAGCAGGCGTGCATGCCCGACATCGGCACGCAGTTGGACCTGGATCAAGAGCTCGAACCGGTGCTCGAGGAGCCCAGCGCCGACTTGCTGGCCCAGGCCCCGGCTCGCCATGCGGTCCAGCAGGGCATCAAGGCCTTCCAACGGGAGTGGGGCCGCTATCGAGTCCTGACGCCCGCCGGGATCGCGCCCCTTTGGTCGGGTGGGGAAGAGCTGCTGGCGGCGCAGCTCGCACGCGCGACCGTGGCGCCCACAGGGGCCGAGGCGCGCGCCTTCTCCACCTGGCGCCACGACGAAAACTTTGGCTCCCGCGCGAGCGACTCGCTGGTCAATCCGGGCCTCGCCAAGGCGGCGCACTACCTCGGCGCTGAGACGCTGTTGGACCTGCCGATGTCAGAGCTCTACTGGCCCTTCGGTTTTGCCGCGCTGCACGACGATCACCTTGCCCAGGCAGCGGAGGCCGTGGCGATGAACTTGGTGCGCCCGGAAGCCGTGTCGTCGCCGCTCGAGAGCGGCGACTTCGAGATCGCCGCTGACACGGGCCTCGGGTACCAGCATGGTCCCGCGGTGCGCGTCAGGCCACGTCGCAATCCGCGCGGGCTGTCATTCGTGCGAGGCCGGCTCCAGGGCGAGTCGATCAAGTGGCTGCGGCTGCGCCCGGCCGCGGCGCCCGCAGTGATCCGGCTCGATTGGGTGCGCCTCAAGCTGCAGGTTCGTGACAAGGAGGGGCCGGTGGAGGTAACCCTCGAGACCAGGGAGGAGATGCGTCGCTTCAACCTCCGGGGCTGTCGGGTTTTGCGCCCAAAGCTGCTGTTGGTCGACGGGCCGCGCTCCCAACTCGCGCTAGACCTGGAGAAGGAGGCGGGAGGCGAGGTCTACGAGGTCGAAGTCGAGTGCGCGTTCGCCGCGCTGCCGGCGGCGCCGAAGCGGCAGCTGCCGCCGCGCGTCAGCCGCCAAGTGCGTGAAGGAATACAGGGTTCGAAGCGAGCGATCCTCCGGGTGCAGGAGCGAACAGGGCTGCCGGTTGTGGCCCCGCTTCGGCTTGTCTGGGTGCGCCTACGAGACCGGCGCGGTCGAGCAGCTACCGGACGGTAAACGAGGAGCCCCTACAGTCGTTCGGCGATTCTCGGCGCCTCGTGGTTGAAGACCCAGACGGCTAGGGCCAAGACCCCGAGCCCGAGCGCCACCGGCACGAGTATCCAGGCGCCCCCGCCGGCGGCGGCGATGGCCCCCTCGGCGTTCGGGTCGATCACCCAGCGCCGACCCTGCTCGAGGATGTCGGCCAGTGGGTTGACCAGCATCAGCACCTGCCGGTAGTCCTCGGGCACCTTGTCGATCGCGTACAGAACCGGCGAGCCGTAGAAGAGTGCGCTGGAGATCACGGCCCATATCGGCGCGACGTCGCGAAAGCGCACGAACAGCGCGGACAGCAGCATGGCCACCGCGAGGGTCAGGAGCACGAGAGGAACCAGCAGGAGGGGTAGGAGCAGCCAGGTCCAGCGCGGGTTGATGCCGTAGGCCAGCAGGAAGATGAACACGGCCACCAGGCTCACGGCGAGGTTCATCCCCCCGGAGAGCACGCGCGCGAACGGGATGACCATCCCTGGGAAGTGCATCTTGCGCACGATCGCCTCGCGGTCGACCAGCGAGGTCACCGCCCTCGTGCTCGCGTCGGCGAAGAAGTTGAACAGCACGATGTTGAACAGCAGCAGCATGGGGTAGTTCACGATGTCGTCGCCGAACTTCACGATCTTGCTGAAGACGACGTAGAGCACGCCGAACAGCATCAGCGGCCGCATCAGGGCCCAGAGGTACCCCAGCGCCGAGCCGAAGTAGGTGAGCCGGTACTCGGTGAGGCCGATGATCCACGTGAGATAGAGCGTGCGTCGCAGGCCCCCTCCGAAGGCCGACGGGCCGCGCACCCGGCGAGGTGCCGCGACCGAGCTCACGGGGTGGTCGCCGCCTCGGTGCGATCGGATTGCCGCTCGAGCTCGAAGGTGTGTTCGAGCGCCACCAGCCCGGACTGGGCCCGGTTGCCGAACACGAGAAAGTCGGTGGCCCGTGGCCGGAATGCGGCCACCCTGTGGGTCCCCTCGTGCACACCGCAGTCCACGTAGTAGCGCGCGGGCCTGAGGTCGTTGCGCAGCGCGATCCGCAGCGACAGGCGGTCTCCGCGCTGGAAGGGCTCCTCCTCGCGCCCGAGCTCGCGGGTGGTCGTGCCGAAGACCACCGCGCCGGACTCGTCGTGGATGGTCACGCCCACCTCGGGATCGTCAATGTGCGCGAGGGACTCGATCTCGGCGCGGATCACCAGGGGGTCGCCCTGGCCGACCGAGTCCGCACGGCGCCCGTCCTGGCCCTCGACCCAAACGTCGCCGATCGCCACGCCGTGGCTCAGGTCACCGGGTCGGGCGGCGGTCACTTCGGCCTCCCCGGCCTCCTCGAAGTTGAGCTCGAGATAGCGGCGAGCCACCGACGGGGGGTCGCCGATGTCGGCGACCACTCCGTGGTCCAGCAGCATCGCGCGCTGGCAGAAGCGCTCGACCATCTGCATGTCGTGCGTCACGAGCACCACCGTCTTCCCGCGCTCGCGAAGGTCGTGGAATGCGTCGAAGCACTTCTGCTGGAAGGCGGCATCGCCCACGGCCAGCACCTCGTCTATCAGCAGCACGTCGGCGTCCGCCTGAACCATGAGGGCGAAGGCCAGCCTTACCTGCATGCCCGACGAGTAGTTCTTCAGCTTGAGGTCGAGGAATCCCTCCAGCTCGGCGAACCCGACCACGGCGTGGAAGCGCCGCTGGGCCTCGCGAGGGCTCATCCCCATCATCACCCCGTTGATCACGACGTTGTCGAGGGCGGTCATCTCCTGGTTGAAGCCCACGCCAAGCTCGATGAAGGGCACGAGCCGGCCGGCCACGGTGATCTCACCCTGGTCCACCCGGTAGACCCCGGCCATGCACTTGAGCAGCGTGCTCTTGCCCGACCCGTTGCGGCCGGCGATTCCGAAGAACTCGCCCTGCTCGATCTCGAAGGACACGTCCTTCAGCGCGTGCAGATCCGTGACCTGCACCCGTTTGAAGGGGTGCAGGGCGCGCTCCTTTAAGGACATGATGTGCTGGCGGGGGATGCGAAAAGTCTTCGAGACTCCCGCGACGCCGACCGCGGTGGCTCGCCCGTTCATGCGTGAGAAGGGTAAGGGAGCGGGACGGACTACCCCAGTTTGCGCATCAGCCCGTACAGCAGCCGCACCGGCGTGCCCAGGGCGCCGCGCTTCGCCCTCTCGCGCAGCTGCTCCTTCAGCGTGGCGATGGCGCCGCTCAGGCCGGAGGCCGGAAGCCCCAGCAGCGCCAGGCCGCACTCCACGTCCACCGTGTGCACCTCGCCCGGCATGAACTTCTCCAGGTCGATCACCACGTTGGGGTCCATGCCGCGGGCGACGTAGGTCCGGGGGCCGATCGATCGCATGCCGCTCATGTTGAGATCGCCGAGCTTCTCGGGGGTGTCGAAATCGAGGACCACCGTGTCCCCCTTGCCGCGCGGATGGCAGCGCAGGCGGATCCAGTCGATCCGCACCACGCAGGGGAGCTTGGCGGGGTCGATTCGCACGCGGCGCACGATGTCGCCCACAACGGTGCCGTTCGCGTAGGTGAGGCCCAGCCGGTTACGGCGAGTGGGCGCGGTCACCATTCCCTGCCGGCGAAAGCCCCATCCGCGATCGCAGTCGATCTCCACGTTGCCCGTCTCGAGCGGAGATGAGAAGGCGTCCCACGGCACCACGCCGGAGGTGGTGGCCTCGACCGATCTGGCCAGGTGCTCGTCGTGAAGCGCGGCGAGCCCGAAGGGCCAGTACAGCGCGGCCATCGAAGTGTTCATCACTACCCGGGGCTCGAGATAGCGGGCTGCCCTCACAGAGGTGGGGGGCACGAGCGCCTCTTGGCCCTTGGAGCCGAAGTTCTCGTCGTGCAGCCAGCCCGAGAAGAGAATCGCCTCATCGGTGGTGGGCGCCGTGAGTGAGCGCACCAGGATCGAGCGGAGGCGGTCCTGCCCATACTCGTGAAGCGGGACCAGTGCCTCGGGAGCGCTGGTGCGATAGCGCAGCCACTCTCGCTGGAAGCTCTTGACGCCCCTCTGCACGCTCTCGCGCTGCGCTGACTGGAGCGGCTCGCTGTCGGCGTCCTCGAGCACAGGCTCGAGGCGCGAGTCCAGGTCCACCTGGGATCCGTGGTCGGGCATGCAGATCTGCTCGAGGATCTCGGGGCTGCGCATGAACGCCGCCACCGGCGCCGCGGGGTGGCCGGCGTTGGCCAGATAGCCATGTACGTCCGCGCCGTCGAGCATCCGGTCGGCGGCGCGATCGGTGGTCATCAGGTACAGGCCCGTGGTCTTCAACTCGGATCCGGCCTCGTGCAGGAGACCGTCGAGGAGCGTCTGGATGGTGGCGCCCCATCCGAGGTCCACGAGCACGATTCGCTCCTCCCCCGGAGGCCGAACGCTCTCCACATATCGCACCAGGCGTGAGCGCAGCTCGGCACTGCTCGCCACGATCCGCGCCCGCAGCTCGGGGTCGGACGCCAAGCGCTCCACCAGGCGGGCGCTCAGAGCCGGCTCGTGGAGGCGGGCGCCACCCATCTCGGCGAAGTCACCCAGCTCGGCGTGGTCCACGCCGAGCGTGGCGCAGAACTCACTCACTGTGGGCATCTTGCGCCGCTGGAAGAGGTGGCCCAGCTCTTCCGCCGACCCCTCCACGATCGACGCCCTGGCGCAGACCTGCCGCGACAGCCAGATCGGCTGGGCGTCCACCGGCGCCGCCACCGATGCGGCGGCGGCGTTGACGAGCTCCGAGAGCATCTTGCCCTCGCGCATCATGCAGAACACCCTGCTCACCCCGGCCTCGGCGGCGCGTTCCTGCACCCAGTCCGCGAAGCCGGCGAGCGGGGGTCCGATCGACCCCGCGCCGAAGGCCCAGAAGGGCTTGAGCTCCGGTGGCTGGCTCTCTCCCTCCACGCGGTGCAGGACCTTGGAGCGCAGGGCTGTCAGCCCGTAGTCGCCGTGATAGGCGCTTAGCGGAGCGATCGCGTGAAGGTCCTCTCGCTGGATCACCCGGGCGAGGCCTTCGGGGCGCCGCTCGAAGTAGATGCCGCGCACGCCGGCCTGCCCGGTGGCCACCACGTCGGCCGCGTGATTGTCGCCCAAGTGGACCACCTTGGCCGGCTTGACCCCGAGGTCGTCGAGCACGATGCGCCAGAGCCCGCCTGCCTTTCCCACGCCGTGCGCCGACGAGGCGAAGACCCGCTCGATCGACAGCGCGCCCGCCACGCTGTTCGCGAGGAATGACCGCAGGTGGCCCTCGCCGAAGTAGGTGTCGGAGACACACACCGTGCGCACACCGCGCTCTTCCGCCAGCCGAACCAGTTCGACGACATCGAGATCGGGCACCAGCAGGCGTCGCTCCAGCTCGACCTCGCGTTCCACCAAATCGTCGAGCGTGATGCCGCGAAGCACGGCCTGGGGGATTCGCGCGCAGATCTCGCGCAGCGTCACCTCTTCGCCGCGGCCGTCGAGCTCGCGAGCCTGGCGGGCCCGCTGCTCGGCGCCTTGGCGGAGTGCCGCGAAGGCGCTCGCGTCTATGTCCGGTGCGAGCAGATGCTCTTCCGCGAGGCGCGCGCCCAACAGCGGGAAGGCATCCGTCGGCTCGGGCACCTTTCGCCACATGAGGGTGTCGAAGAAGTCGAGGGAGAGCACCTCGCAATCCCCGCTGGACACGGCCTCGACCGCGGCCACGAGGCGGGCATCGGTGGCTGCCGGCCCGGGCGGCCGGCGGTCCAGCGCCGCCACGGGACCCGGATCCCCGGCTGCGGAGAGCCCTGGCCGAGGGCCGGCGGGGTCGTGGGAGATGTCGTGCTCCGGCATGAGCGGGGGGCCGGTCGCAGGCTAGCAGCGACTCGGCGTTCCTCTGGGCGCCGCCCCGGCTACTCTGCTCCTGCGCCATGAGCCCTCCTCTGCTGGTCCACTCGCTCACCGAGATGAACAACCTCGTGCACGCCTGCCTCGAGGCCGTCGGAGCGCGGACCGTGGTGGAGATCGGCTCCGAGTCGGGGGCCAACACCCGGGATCTCTTGGCCTACGCCAAGGAGAGGGACGGCGAGCTCTGGTGTGTCGAGCCCGAACCCACCCTCGAGGTGGAGCAGCTGGACACCCAGGAGGACCGCCTGCATCTCGTCCGCGGCCTGAGCCCCGGCGCCCTGACGGACGTCGAAGCCAGCGACGCCTATGTCATCGACGGCGATCACAACTACTGGACGGTGTCGCACGAGCTGGAGCACATTGCCCAGAGCGCGGAGCGGCTGCCCCTCGTCATCCTCCACGACGTGTGTTGGCCGGGGGGCAGGCGAGACATGTACTACGCCCCCGACGCTCTGCCCGCCGGCGCGGTGCACCCGCATTCATGGCAGCTCGGCTCGGTACCGGACCGCGAGGAGGCCACCGAAGGCGGCTTTCGTGGACGAGGTAGCTTCGCCATCGCGCTGCATGAGGGCGGAGAGCGCAATGGAGTGCGTACCGCGGTGGAGGACTTCGTCTACGCGCATGCCGATCTGCGCTTCGTGGTCGTTCCGGTCATCTTTGGATTGGGGGTCCTGTACGCCGCGGAGGCTGGCTACGCCGACGAGCTCGACACGCTCTTGGAGCCGTTCGACCGCAACCCCCTGCTCGAGCGCCTCGAGCGAAACCGGATTGATCTCTACCTCGAGCTGCTGGAACAGGGCGACAGGGTCTCCGCCCTCGGTCTGCAGCAGGGCCGGATGCTGGCCGAGTACGACAGGAGCCTCACCGCTGCGGAGGCCGAGGCGGCGGCCCTGCGGCTGGAGGTGGCGAAGCTTCGCAAACAGGTGAGGGCTTCGGGCGTCTCCTGAACGGCCGAGGGGCTCCGTCTAACCTCGTTCAGATGCTCCTGAGCGTCCTCGACCAGTCCCCGATCTCCGAGGGGATGAGCGGCGCTCAGGCGCTCCACAACACCATCGAGCTGGCCCAGCTGGCCGACCGCGTCGGCTATCACCGCTACTGGGTCTCCGAGCACCACGGCACGCCGATGCTCGCCGGGCCGGCGCCGGAGGCCCTGATCGGCCCGATCGCCTCCGCCACGGAGCGCGTCCGGGTGGGCAGCGGCGGGGTGATGCTGCCCCACTACAGCCCGTTCAAGGTGGCCGAGGCCTTCAGCCTGCTCAGCGGCCTGTTCGGTGGTCGCATCGACCTCGGCATCGGCCGCGCCGCGGGCACCGATCCGATCACCACCCACGCGCTCCAGCGAGACCGCCGCACGGCCATGCCCGACGACTTCCCCGAGCAGCTGGCCGAGCTGCTGGCCTACCTCGAGGATCGCCTGCCGCCCGACCATCCCTTCGCCCGCCTCACCGCTCTGCCGGGCCTGCCCGAGCATCCCGAGCCGTGGCTGCTGGGCTCGTCGCCGCAGAGCGCGATCTGGGCGGGGGAGATGGGGCTGCCCTACTCCTTCGCCGACTTCATCAACCCCCAGGGCGCCGCGATCGCGGCGCTGTACCGGGAGAAGTTCGTGGACTCCCAGCGCCTGGGCGCGCCGCACACGGCGGTGTGCGTCTGGACGATCTGCGCGGACACCGACGAGCAGGCCGTGGAGCTTGCCTCGTCCAGTCGCATGGCGATGTCGATGATGCGCGAGGGCAGGCTCATCCCGGTGCCGCCGGTGGAGCAGGCGCTGCGCTACCTGGAGTCACGCGGCGGAGGCCCGGGGTCATCGGCGCGCCGGGCCGTGCTGGGCTCGCCGGCCACAGTGAAGGCCGGCCTGGAGCAGGTGGCCGCCGAGTACGAGGCCCAGGAGGTGATGGTGGTCACGATCACCTATGACCACGCGCTGCGAATGCGCTCCTACGAGATGGTGGCCGAGGCCTTCGGCCTGGCCACGCCGGACTCTGCGCGCGACGTGGCGGGCCAGACGGCGTGAGGGAGCCGTACGATGGCTCTATGACCACCAGGCCGCTGGACAGCCTCCGAGATCTGCCGGGGATCGAGTTGGTGGAGCAGGGCCTGGAGGATCTGCGAGCGGGTCGCACGACGCCGGAGTCGGCACTCGTCAGCATGGCGGCACCACGCCTGAATGCGATCGGCGTGGCCGTGCCGCTCTCCCGGCACAACGGTGCCGGTCACTGTCTGTACAGCTTGCTCTCCGACGAGGATCGAAGTTCGGCTCACAGCCGCTACAACGCGCTCGTGGCGCGGATCGTCAGCTTCGCTCGCGCAGCCGAGCATGCGCCCTCCGGTTGACGCCGACCGCATCCGGGCGCTCGCGCGAGCGCTCGGCGAGGTGGCTCGAGAGGAGACGACGCTCTACCTGACCGGTGGATCTACGGCGGTCATCAAGGGCTGGCGGCCGTCCACGGTCGACGTGGACCTGCGCCTGGAGCCGGAGTCCGACGATCTGATGCGCGCCATCGCAGCAGCCAAGGACGAGCTGGACATCAACGTCGAGCTGGTCTCGCCGCCGGACTTCGTGCCGGAACTGCCCGACTGGCGCGAGCGCAGCCCCTTCGTACTACGGGAGGGACGGGTGACGGTGCGCCACTTCGATCCGTACTCGCAGGCGCTGTCGAAGATCGAACGCGGGTTCAGCCAGGATCTCGAAGACGTGGCCTCGATGGTGCGCGATGGCCTGGTCGACCCACGACGGGCACGCGCGTTCTTCGACGAGATCGAGGATCTGCTGCACCGGTACCCCGCGATCGAGCCATCCGCCTTTCGGGCGAAGGTCGCTCAGGCGCTTGGTTGAGCCGGGCTTGACGTAGGGTCTGGCGCCGTGGCACTGGACCTGCTGACCGGATTCCCAGGCTTCATCGGCCGTCGCCTGGCGCGGCGGCTGCTCGACTCAGAGCCCGACCTGCTCCTGGTCGCGCTCGTGGAGGAGCGCATGCTCGATCCCGCCCGCGAGGCCGCCGCCGCGATCGATCCGGACCGGATCGAGCTGCTGGCCGGCGATATCGCCGACCGCCGCCTCGGCCTCTCCGACGACGACTACGGCCGGCTCACGGCCGAGCTGCGCCGCGTGTACCACCTGGCCGCCATCTACGACCTGGCCGTGCCGGTCGAGCTAGCCCAGCGCGTGAACGTGGACGGCACCGGCAACGTGCTGGAGCTGTGCGCGGCCGCCGGGAAGCTCGAGCGGCTGGCCTATGTGAGCACCGCCTACGTGGCCGGCCTTCGCACCGGCGTGGTCTACGAGCACGAGCTGTCGCTGGGCCAGGGCTTCAAGAACCACTACGAGTCGACCAAGTTCCAGGCCGAGCTGTGGGTGCGCGAGCGGATGCGCCAGATCCCCACCACCATCTTGCGCCCGGCGATCGTGGTGGGCGACTCTCAGACGGGCGAGACGCAGAAGTTCGACGGGCCCTACTACCTGCTCAGGACCGTCTCGCGCGCCACCAGCACGGGCCAGCCGCTGCTGCACTTCGGCCGCTCGGACTCGCCCTTCAACGTCGTTCCGGTGGACTACGTGGTGGAGGCGATCGCCGCCGCGGCGGCCGCTCCCGAGACCGAGGGCGAGACGCTCCACCTCGTGGACCCCGAGCCGCTCACCGCCGCCGAGCTGCTCACCGAGCTGTCGGCGCGCTACGGCGGTCCCGAGCCCAGGGGCAGCATCCCGCCTCTGATCGGGGAGACGCTGCTGCGCCTGCCGCCGGTCAAGGCGCGCTTCGGCGGCACTCCGCGCGAGTCGATCGCCTACCTCAACCACCGCGTGGTGTTCGACATGCGGCGCTGCGTGGACCTCCTCGGCGCACGCGGGCTCACGCCGCCCCGCTTCACCGATTACTCCCAGACGATGGTGTCCTACTTCCGCGAGCACGAGCACGACCCGGCGTTCGCGCCCAAGGGCGACTGATGGTCGCGGTCGTGACGGGCGCCTCCAGCGGGATCGGCGAGGCCACCGCGAAGCGGCTCGCGCGCGAGCCAGGAGCTCGACTCGTGCTCGTGGCCCGGCGCGAGGACCGCCTCCCGCGCCGCCTGGCGCGGCAAGTTCGCCGACGCCGGCTGGGAGAACGTGCGCCGCACGATGGAGGTGAACTTCGACGCCGTGGTGCGCCTCACCGAGGCGCTGCTGCCACTGCTGCGCTCCTCGGCGCCGAGCGCGATCGTGAACGTGTCGAGTACCGCCGGCCGCGTGTCGCGCGGCGGGTCGGGCGCCTACTCGGCCAGCAAGTTCGCCCTGGCCGGGTGGTCGGATGCCCTCTACGCCGAGGAGCGAGAGCACGGCGTGCACGTGGGATTGGTGCTGCCCGGCTTCATATCCACCGAGGGCTTCCCCCAGGCCGAGCTCACCGGCAAGGCGCTCACCCGCCGGCTGGTCTCCACCCCTGAGGTGGGCGCTCAGGCGATCGTGGACGCAGGCCTGGGGCGCAAGCCCGAGCGCTACGTGCCGCGCCCCTACGCGATCGCCGCCGCGCTGCGCATGCTGGCGCCGCGGCTGGTGCGCCGCGTCATGGCCGGCGGCAGCGCCCAGAAGATGACCACGCGCACGGGCGCGGACGAGCGCGACTCCGCCGGATAGGCCGGCGATGAGCGTGGAGCTCGAGACCCCGCACGGGCCCGCACGGGCGCACCTCCATCCCGCGGCCGAGCCCGTGTGGCGCTCGTGGTCGGCCACGGCGCCAATGGGGGCGTGGGCGCGCCGGATCTCGTGGCCGTCACGCGGGCGAGTGGGGTGGCCGGCCGGGCCTAGGCCGCGCGGCCGGCGGGCTCGCGGCCCGCGGCCTCGTCGGCCCGGCGCGCGTGCGAGGCGATGCCTCCGACGATCCGCGGCCACGCTGCGCGCGGCAGGTCGTGGCCCATTCCCTCGATCATCTCCAATCGCGCGTCGACGATCGCCCTCGCGGTGGCCTTGCCACCCGAGGGGCGGATGAGCTTGTCCTCGCTTCCGTGAAGGACCAGCGTGGGGGCAGAGATCCGGCGCAGCTCGGAAGTGCGATTGCCCGAGCGCAGGATCGCGCCGAGCTGCCGGCCACTGCCGGCGGGGTCGGTTCCGCGATCGTAGGAGCGCCCCGCCAGCCGGCGCACCTCGTCGGTATCGCGCGGAAGCCCCTTCGAGCCGATCGCCTCGAACACGCTCGCCACGTGCTCCACGAAGGCCTCGCGCTCCTTTGGCGCCTGCTTGAGCAGCAGCCGCATCATCCCCATCGCCGGCTGTCCCTTCAGACGGTGCCCGGTGTTCGAGAGCATCGAGGTGAGTGTGCGCACCTTCTCCGGGTGCCGGGCCGCCAGCGTCTGGGCGATCATCCCACCGAGGGAGACGCCCACCACGTGGGCGGGAGCCAGGTCCAGCTCGTCCAGCAGCAGGGCGGCATCCTCGGCCATGTCTGCCAGCGAGTACTGCTCGGAGCCGAAGCGGCGGGTGGCAAGCTGCTGCAGTCCCGGGGCGCGCACCGAGTCGAGATGCGTGGAGTGCCCCACGTCGCGGTTGTCGTAGCGCACCACGTGAAAGCCCTCGCCCGCCAGTTGCTCACAGAACTCCTCGGGCCATCCGATCATCTGCATGCCCAGGCCCTGGATCAACAGGATCGGCGGGTCGGAGGGATCGCCGAAGGTCTCGTAGGCGAGCGTGATGCCGTTGCCCAGGGGGACGAGGCGCTCGCCGGGCGGGTCGGTCACTGCTTCGTCCATGGCGGGACCCTATTGGGCGCGGGCGAACAGCGTCCGGGCTCGGTCCGCCACGAGCTCCGGTCGCTCCTCCGCGATGAAGTGGCCCGAGTCCTCGACCAGCTCCAGCTCGAGCCGGTCGGCGCGGCTCTCCACGCCACGCAGCAGGACGGGGGAGACGTAGGCGTCGTTGGTCCCGAACAGGAAATGCGCCGGCTGGGTGAGGCGCAGGTGTTCGTATCGCGGTCGCAACAGGCCCTCGGTGGCCGCGAGCAGGTAGCTGCGGTAGAGCAGCTTGGTGGCGTGTGCGCACTGCGGCTCGGCCAGCCGGCGCGCGTAGGCCAGCGCCTCATCCGCCGTGATCCCATCCGGGTTCACGAGGTCGCCGCGCATGCCCTCGGCCAGCCGCTGCGGCTGTGAGCTGGCCACCTTGTCCCCCGCCAGGGCAAGAGCCACGGCGTACCAGCTGCGTGTGAGCGCGGGCACCATTGCGAGTGATGGCTGCACCCACGGCGGCAACGTGTTGAGCAGCAGCAGCCGGTCCACGCGTTCCGGGCGCCGCAGAGCCATCACGAAGGCGGCGAACCCGCCCCAGTCATGGCCGATCACGTGGGCGCGCTCGAGGTCGAGTGCGTCCATCAGCGCCAGCGCGTCGGCGCCGAACGTCTCGCCGTCGTAGCCGGTCCCGGGCGCGCCGCTCCAGCCGAACCCGCGCAGGTCCGGGCAGATCAGCCGATGGTCGCCGGCCAGCAGCGGGATCACCTTGCGCCAGCACCACGCGTGCTGGGGCCAGCCGTGCAGCATCAGCACGGGCGGCCCGTCACCCGCCTCTACCACGTGCAGGTCCAGCTCGCCCACGTCGCGGGTGCGGATCGTCACCGTCCGGTGGCTGGCGCCGGGGACCTCGGGAGGGGAGTCGTGCAGGCTCATGTGTGGCGCTGTACGGTGCCACGTCTCGATGGCCTTCGACCGCCCGCACGACATCGTCCTGTTCGGAGCCACCGGCTTCACGGGCGGGCTCACCGCCGAGTACCTGGCCGGGGCGGTGCCCAAGGGCACGCGCTGGGCACTCGCCGGGCGCAACCGGTCCAAGCTCGAAAGCGTGCGCTCGCGGCTGGCCAAGCGCCAGGGCTTCGAGGAGCCCGACCTGCTCGAGGCCGACGTCACGGACGCGCCCTCGCTCGCGCGGATCGCGGAGTCGGCCCGCGTGCTGATCACCACCGTGGGCCCGTACATCCACTACGGCGACCCGCTGGTGGCCGCCTGCGCCGAGGCCGGCACCGACTATGTGGACCTCACCGGCGAGCCCGAGTTCGTGGACCGCTGCTACGTGCGCCACCACGCCCGCGCAGAGGAGACCGGCGCGCGCCTCGTGCACGCCTGCGGCTTCGACTCGATCCCGCACGATCTCGGCGTGCTCTACACGGTGAAGCACCTGCCCGGGGGCGTGCCGCTGAAGGTGGAGGGCTTCGTGCGCGCGGGCGGGAAGCCGTCCGGCGGCACCTACCAGTCCGCCCTGGCCGGCTTCTCGCGCCCGCGCCAGAACCTGGATGCGGCCAAGCAGCGCAAGCGCGCGGAGCCCCCGCGCGACCCCTCGCGCAAGGTGCACGGCATCCGCGGCCGGCCGCGCCACGAGTCCGTGGCCGACGCCTGGGTGATCCCGTTCCCCACCGTCGATCCGCAGATCGTGCTGCGCTCCGCCCGCGCGCTGGAGAGCTACGGCCCGGACTTCTCCTACGGCCACTACATCGCGATCAAGCGCCTGCCGATCGCGGCCGCCGGCGTGGCGGGGGTGGGCGGCCTGTTCGCGCTCGCCCAGATCCCGCCGGCGCGCAAGTTCCTCCAGGGCCGCATGGCCTCCGGGGACGGCCCCACTGCCGAGGAGCGCGACAAGGCCTGGTTCTCCATCCTGTTCAAGGGCGAGGGCGGCGGCCGGCGCGTAGTGTGCGAGGTGTCCGGCGGCGACCCCGGCTACACCGAGACGGCCAAGATGCTCTCCGAGGCAGCCCTATCGCTGGCCTACGACGACCTGCCCGAGACCGCCGGCCAGGTGACCACCGCCCAGGCGATGGGCGACGCGCTCACAGAGCGCCTCCAGAAGGCGGGTATCGCCTTCACCGAGCGCGAGTCGGGCGCGGCTTAGCCGCTCACCCCCTCCCAGCGCGAGTACAGCTCCTCGACCAGCCGCTTCGCGGCGGTGTGCCGCGAAGCGGACTCCGCTGAGCGCTCCGCGTCCGCCCACGCCCCCGGATCCGCCAGCTCCTCCTCGAGCGCGCGCAACGAAGCCTCCGCCGCCTCGATCTCCCGCTCCAAGGCACGCTGCGCTCGCAGAGCGTTCTTGGAGAGCCCGCCCCCATTGGCCGACCGAGAGCTCTTCTCCTTGACTGCCTTCTTTTCCGTCGCAGGCCGCGGAGCGGGTTTCGAAGCAACCGCCTCCGCGGCGCGCCGCTCCTCCCGCGCCACCACGTACTCCGCCCAACCGCCCGCGTAGGACCGCAGCGACCCGTCCTCCACGGCGATCGTTCGCGTGCCCACGGCGTCGAGCAACGCCCGGTCATGCGACACCAGCAGAAGCGACCCCGGAAAAGCGCCGAGCGCGTCCTCGAGCGCCTCGCGGCTCTCGAGATCCAGGTGGTTGGTGGGCTCGTCCAGGACGAGCATGTTCGCGTCGGACTGCACCAGCACGGCGAGGGAGAGCCGCCGCACCTCGCCGCCCGACAGCCCGTGCAGCGGCTTCTCGGCGTCCTCGCCCGAGAACAGGAAGCGGCC
>Ga0136623_10000029_pt1 | contig 31857 bp, 26 predicted proteins | sample AntDrymUQ4492106_2_FD_104656 | JGI IMG/M metagenome (GOLD analysis project Ga0136623, IMG submission 104656) | Polar desert sand microbial communities from Dry Valleys, Antarctica - metaG UQ449 (21.06) | ecosystem: Environmental > Terrestrial > Soil > Desert | place: Antarctica: Dry Valley...
GCCCGATGGTACTGGCATCTGCGAGGCACTGGAGAGATTTCCCGATCGTTCTTTCGATGTGGGCATTGCCGAACAGCATTGTGTGACCTTCGCGGCCGGAATGTCGTGCGAAGGATTGAAGCCTGTCTGCGCAATCTATTCAACGTTTCTGCAGCGCGGGTTTGACCAGCTGGTCCACGACGTGTGCATTCAGGATCTAAACGTGAAGTTTTGCCTCGATCGGGGCGGCATCGCGGGAGGCGATGGCCCTACGCACCACGGGTTGCTCGACATTGCTTACTTGCGGGGCGTCCCAAACATAGTTGTCATGGCGCCGAAGGATGAAGGCGAAATGCGCGACATGATGTTGACGATGTTCGAACACGTTGGTCCGGCAGCGATGCGTTACCCCCGCGGAAACGGGGTTGGGGCCTCGATAGATCGTGAACCGGAGCTTTTGGAAATAGGAAAGGCTGAAATACTGCGAGACGGCGGTGAGATAGCAATCGTGGCGTATGGTTCGATGGTCCATCCATCATTGCGGGCCGCCGCACATCTGGCAAAAGATGGAATCGAAGCGACCGTGGTCAACGCGCGTTTTGCTAAGCCGCTTGACGCGCAACTCTTGTTGGCGCTGGCCCGCACGAAGCGCCTGATTGTGACGGTTGAGGAAGCGTATCTGGCAGGCGGTTTTGGCTCCGCTGTATTGGAAGCTCTGGAAGAGAATGGACTGCAAGATAAAGTGCGCGTTGTTCGAATGGGTATTCCTGACCGCCTTGTGACACATGGTGACCCGAAGTTGCTATTAGCCAAGTATGGCCTTGACGCTGACGGAATCTACACTCGCGTTAAGGAAAGTATTGAAGTGCTGGATGACCGTCGCGCGAAACCGCAAAAGGTAGGCTCCTAAAGTCTTAAATTTACGAGCTGTTGGAGCTGAGAAGCGCCCGTTCTGTTCTGTTTAAATAGACGGGCGCGTTGCTTTCTGCACGATATCGTGGAGGCAGAAGCCACCAAAGCAGGCTTCAATGCGTCAGAGTGCTAAGAAAACGTATTATGTCAGCCCGTATCGTCACTGTGGCCTTTCAGTTGCAAATGGATAGCGAAGGCGCCCGCATTCTGCGCACCAATCAGGAAAGAGGTGGAACAAGGTATATGTCGTCGAATCAACCAATAGCTTCGCCTGAGCCGCTCTCGCTGCCCCATTTCGATGAGGAAGCAACCTTACTTTCTGCGCGACCTGTGGTTCCACTCCACGAAGTAAGAGCCGAAACGCGCTCAAAACGCCGTCTGATCTTTGCCTCGGCGATTGTGGCGGCCGTCATGGTCGGAGCCATCGGCGCATCGCTGTTTTTCATACCTGACAAACAGACAGCTAGCGTCGCGGAGGGTGAGCAGGGTCTTTCCGTGAACCCAGTTTCCGATTCCTCCCAGCCCAGTGAATCTGGTTCGTTGTATGACACGGCTGGCCACTCCACATCCGGCAAGTCACCAGTTGGTCCTCCAATTGGTCAGGAGATAAACTCAGGCGAGTCTGCCGCGTTAACCGCCGTAACGGATGAGCACATAGATCAGACGACCACGGCAACACCAACGTCTCGCAAGTCGAATGTCAACAGGGGGCAAAGTCCGCGGACAGTATTAGGATCTGCGCGCGCGAACCCAAACACGCCGGCGCAGACCACTCTAGCCGCTCAGAATGATGACGCGGACGTCGAAATGGATGAGAGAATGTTGCGGCGAGAGGAACGACGAGAGGCGCGGCGTTTAAGACAAGAGCGACGTAATAGTCGTGAGCGGTCAAGCGACGACTTGATGCGAATAAGAGAGATCTTTGAGGGAGCCCCTCGGCCCTAAGGGACCACGGCTGAGTTCCCGATCAAGACTAATCCATACCTTCCCAACAATAGTAAAATCTCGTTCGTGAAGCGCGAACGAATAGACAAGCTGCTAGTTGAACGCGGCCTTGCTGAGTCGCGCGCAAAAGCGCAGGCAATGGTCATGGCGGGCATAGTGCTGGTTAATGAGCAACGTGTGGCCAAACCGTCCGAGCTGATAGCTCCCGAGGCACAGGTTCGCATCAAGGGTGCTGATGACCCAACAGCACGTTATGTCGGCCGTGGCGGGCTGAAACTCGAGGCGGCGCTCAACGAATTTAACGTTGACGTTGAAAACCTGAGCTGCCTGGACGTCGGCGCTTCGACTGGCGGCTTTACGGACTGCTTGCTGCAACGCGGCGCTCTGAGGGTTGTGACTGTGGATGTAGGTCACAACCAACTGGACTGGCGCCTGCGCAAAGACTCCCGTGTTGATGTCAGAGAGGGTGTTAACGCCCGTTACCTTAGGCCGGAAGACTTCGATTACAGATTTGATCTTGTTGTAATGGATGCCTCGTTCATCTCGGCAACCAAGATCATGCCCGCGATCGTTCCGTTATTGACCAACGCGGGCCGCATGATTTTGCTGATCAAGCCCCAATTCGAAGTAGGTCGCGGGGAAGTTGGAAGCGGTGGCATTGTCCGGGATGCGGCGAAGCATGCCCGCGTCGTAGATGAAGTCAACCGCGCCGCCACTGAGCTTGGTCTTCAAGTCAGAGGAGTGATCAAGTCACCAATTCGCGGTGGTGACGGAAACATCGAGTTTCTCGCGCTGTATGAGAAGCCGAACAGTTAACCACCGGAGGGCCCTCGAAACCATTGAATTCGGTTAACATGTATTCCGGCAATTAGTACAAGCAGTGGCGCAAGAAGCATTAGTACCAGGGGTTCGTGCCGCTCCACCCTTAATCTTCTTACCTTCGCTGCCGGTCAAATCCTTGACCGTTTCCTTGTTAAGCTTCAGCTTGCCGACTTTTACCCGGCCTTTCTTCGCACCGGTCTTCTTTGACTTAGTGACCATCGTAGCTACTCCTTTCTTGCGAGGGCGACGCAGGATATACTCCCTTTTTTCCCCCTGATGGTATAGAAGAATCCTTTAAGTAGAGTATTTATTTGAGATCATTTGAGATTTAAAATGATCTTCGACCGTTTTTTACATTCGTTGACACTAAAAAGCTCGCCCGCGTATCATCCGCTCTGTTTTCCTGAATAGCGCGGATTCAACTGTTCCCTCCAGTTATCGGTAGTGCGCTCGCGCTGCGCAACGCAGGCATTTATCTTCCGCCACGATGATGAATTCTTCAATTAAGCGCGTCGGGATTGTGGTCAAGCCCCGTCATCCCGATGTGTTGAAGACGGTTTGCGGAGTCGTCAGTTGGCTCGGCGAACGTGGTATTGCCGTGCTCGCCGGCCCTGAAATCGAACATGAGCGGATCAAGAACGAAACAGGGTATGCTCTTCAAACAATCGACCAGGACAAGCTTGCTGCCAATGTCGATCTTATGCTCGTACTTGGCGGCGATGGCACGATGATCGGGACCGCTCGCATGGTGGGTGACACCAACGTACCGGTGCTGGGGATAAATTACGGTGGCCTGGGTTACCTGGCGGAGTTTCGTGTTGAAGATATCTATACAGCTTTTGATTCTGTTCTCCTCGGAAATTACCGCCTGGACAAACGCCTGATGCTCGCTATCGAACTCATGCGTGGCGAGGAACGGGTTTCTCATAATCGCATCCTCAACGACGTCGTCATAAACAAATCGGCGTTGGCCAGAATCATCGAAATAGAAGCCTATCTTAATCAACAATTCGTCAATTCATTCCGCGCTGACGGGCTAATAGTTTCAACGCCAACGGGCTCGACAGCTTACAACCTATCAGCTGGTGGACCGGTCATATATCCATCGATGAATGCAGTCGTGATTACCCCGATCTGCCCGTTTACGCTCTCGAACCGCCCGATTGTTGTGCCTGACGATGCCAAGATTGAGCTGCGTCTGAAGACCAGGCAAGACGATGTGGCTGTGACTCTGGATGGCCAGGTCGGGTGGCCCCTGAATATTGACGATCGGGTGGTGATTCGCAAGAGTCGGGCGACCTTCAATATTGTTCAGCCAATGAACAGAAACTACTTCGAAGTGCTGCGAGACAAGTTACGCTGGGGAAGATGAAAACAGTGATAGGTGACGGGGATAAATGACCGCTTAAGGCCTTGTGCCTGCATTGTGGGATCGGGACGTCTGCGAGCTTTTTGTCGCGGTACATGTCACTGAGGTAGCAAAATGAGTGAAGAACAAGACGAAAAGCGAGTAAAACGACGTAAGGTTAAACCGGACTCCTTCGAGCGCGAGGCCACGACTGATCTCGACGATGAGACACCCGATCGTCCGAAGGGAATGGCACTGCACACCCGCATACTGATCGGACTCGCGGTAGGGGTCGTGGCAGGCGTCGTGGTTAACAAAGCGTTCGGCAGCGAACATGCTAGGGTGGCTTGGGTTGTCTCTAACATCACGGAACCCGTGGGCAGCATGTTTCTTCGAGTGCTTCTGATGGTCGTTGTGCCGCTCGTCTTCTCTTCACTAGTGGTCGGGGTCGCAGGCATCGGCGACGTCCGCAAGCTCGGGCGTGTCGGGCTCAAAACCCTCGCCTACACGATAATTATCTCGGCCATCTCCGTGATCATCGGTCTGACGCTCGCTAACACCATTAGACCAGGCGAGCGGGTTGATCCGGCTACTGCAGAGGCGCTGCAGCAGCGCTACGGCTCGGATGCGACGAAGCGTGTTGAAGATGCGAAGAAGTTGAAGGAAGCCAACAAAGATTCTGCGCTGATGCAGGTTGTAAAGACCATCATCCCCTCGAATCCGATAGCTTCAATTGCGGGAATCAAGCCGGGAGAGGAAAAGCAGACAGACACTCCCGACATGCTTCACCTCATGTTCTTCTCTGTCATCCTCGGGATCGCCGCAACGCTTATACCGACACAGGTCGCCGCGCCTCTGCTGCGCGGGTTACAAGCGCTGTTTGAAATCTCGGCCAAGATTATTGACATCATAATGAAGCTCGCGCCTTACGCGGTCGCCTGCCTGCTTTTTAACAATACGGCGCGCTTCGGGCTTGATCTGTTACAGGCCCTGGCGTGGTTTGTGATCACGGTTCTGATCGGTCTCTCGCTTCACATGTTTGGCGTCTTCTCGCTGTCGGTCTATTTCCTCTCGGGCATTCCACCCTTGGAATTTTTCCGTCGCATCAAGACAGCCATCCTGACAGCGTTTTCCACCTCATCCTCAAACGCGACGCTACCGACCGCGTTGCGCGTCTCCGAAGAGAATTTGGGAGTGCCACAGGAGATTAATAGTTTCGTCCTGACCGTGGGCGCTACGATGAATCAAAACGGAACCGCCTTGTATGAAGGCGTCACGGTACTGTTTTTGGCGCAGCTTGCCGGGATTGACCTTACCATCGGTCAACAGTTGGTGGTGGTGTATCTTGCGATTCTGGGCGGCATCGGCACGGCCGGGGTGCCGTCGGGTTCTATACCGTTCATTATTGGCGTACTCGTTACGATAGGAGTGAACCCGGCACTGATCGCGATCATCCTAGGCGTCGACCGCATACTCGATATGTGCCGTACCACGCTTAACGTAACGGGCGACATCACCGCAGCAACTTACGTTGCGCGTTCAGAAGGCTATGAGCTTCTGAAGCCACATGAACCGGCAATTGTTCACGCTGGTGTGCGTCAGTAGGCGTGGGCAAACTGATTGAACCCTGCCGGAGAGAGATAACATGAGAGAGTTTCGACATAGGTTTCTGGTTTGATTTCGGCTTCCGTTTTGTGATCTGTCATTGGAGGTGATTGAATGATCTTCCCTATCGGCGACGACAATAGCGACCGCACGACAGTTCCGATCGTCAATTACATACTCATTGCCATCAACGTCCTGGTCTTCGTTTTTCTGCAAAGCCTGGGAACTAATGACCAGTTCACCTACGCATTTTCCGTTGTGCCGCAAGAAATCAGAACTGGTGAGGATATAGCGCGACCCGTGCCGATTGAGGTAGGAGATCAGCGGGGAGTGATTGACCTTCAGAGGACACCGGGTTCAGTTTACCTTACCTTGTTGACGTCCATGTTCATGCACGGCAGCTTAATGCACCTGTTTGGCAATATGCTGTTTCTATGGATATTTGGTGATAATCTTGAACATGCTCTCGGACGTCCGAGGTATATTATCTTCTATCTTTTGACCGGGCTTATTGCTTCGCTTGCGCACGTTATCTCAACTTTTGTGTTTGGCGACAATCCGTTCATTCCCAGCTTGGGGGCTTCAGGAGCTATCTCGGGCGTGCTAGGTGGTTATTTGATGCTCCACCCAAAAAGACAGGTTCGCGTGCTTATTCTTCGTATGATAACCACCGTACCGGCCATCGTCGCCATCGGCCTTTGGTTCGTACTCCAGTTAATTAGCGCTTTCGGAGTAATTGGCGCCGGCCCTCAGTCGGGGGGCGGCGTCGCGTTCATGGCGCACATTGGCGGTTTCATTGCCGGCTTTGCTTTGGTCCGGGTCTTCACTATCGGACGCCCGGCGAGCGTCGTAGCGGCTTAGTCGGCAATTCTTGCGATCCCCCAACGCCGGTCTCATGAGCCGCCTAGGTGCGACATGGTCTATGGCAATTCAGTTATCTTACGGTTCAGGCACTCTCCTGATCTACATGGCTCCACTTAAACCTCGTTGTTTGCCGTCTTAAGCAGCCTCAGCTAAGATCGGGCTTCACAGTTAAGGAGCATGTCATGCCAGGATCGGAGCTTCTAGTCAGGTCGTCTAACCAGCAAGGTCTTAACCTACAATCCACGCCGCGCGAGGAGATGAGGCTTTATCCGCTCGAGACCTTTCCTTACGAATTCCCAGGCCGAGAGATAAAGATCAACTTCGAGATCCCGGAATTTACGGCGATCTGTCCTTTTTCTGACTTCCCCGATTTTGCGACGATACGTCTCGAATATGTTCCCAACGAGCGCTGTGTCGAACTCAAGAGCCTGAAGCTCTATATCAACTCATTCAGAAATGTGCGGATTTTCCACGAACACGTGATCAACATCATTCTTGAGGATTTCATAAGTGCCTGCGATCCGCTAAACGTGGAGCTGGAAGGGGATTTTCACGTGCGAGGGAACATCAAGACAGGCGTACGAGCAAGTTATACAAGACAGCAGTAAGCTGAGATAGGGGCAGAAGGAAACCATCAGCGATTTCCGACGGGCGACTGACCCTGACAACCATGGAGTTCAGCACAATCTTCATAATCGGCGGCGCAGTCCTGCTGGCAATATTCGTTCTAGTTGCGCGGCTTGCTGTCCGCTGGATCATTCGAATCACCATTGTGGGCCTGATTGTTATCGCACTGCTCGGCGGGGCCCTTTTTTTGTGGTGGACCAATCGCCTTACCTCTAAGCCGCAAAACAGCCCGCGTCCTGCACCGACCAGACGCGCATCTTCTTTCTGACGGGCGTCATGGGCGAAACCGATACCGACCCCGCTGATCAATTTGATGACCGTATAAGTTCCGCAAAACTTGACGAAGGACTGCCCGGTCTCTGGCGGCGCTACCGTCGTCTTCCTCGCAACGTCTTCGCGATCAGTCTTGTCAGTCTGCTCAACGATGCCTCGAGCGAGATCATCTATCCGCTTCTCCCAGTCTTTCTTTCACTTACTCTAGGCGCGAGCCCGGGAATCGTGGGCTTAATTGAAGGGGCGGCCGAATCGCTATCGAGTTTGCTCAAACTCTTTGCAGGATATTTCAGCGACCGGCGTGGCAAACGCAAAGGCTTCGTCGTTTTGGGTTATTCGCTGGCCAGCTTCGCCCGGCCGCTGCTTGCCTTCGCGACCAGCTGGCCCCAAGTGCTGGCGATCCGCCTGACAGATCGCGTTGGCAAAGGAATTCGCAGCGCTCCGCGCGATGCGATGATCGCGGATACCGTTGCGGTTGAAGAGCGCGGATTGGCGTTCGGTTTCCATCGCGCAATGGATCATACGGGCGCTGTAGTCGGACCGCTTATTGGTTATTTGCTTCTAAAATTGTTCGCCGCTGACCAGAATTCTCCGGTGGCGGATGATTACGCTAAAGTGTTTCTGCTTGCTTCCCTTCCGGCTATTGCAGCCGTTGTCGTTGTTGGTTTTTTCGTCCGCGAGCCGCAGGCGAAATCAAAGATGAACAATGTGGTCGTGTCGCCCCCGGTGCGTCTTTCCTTGCGGGGGTTCGATGGTAACTTTAAGCGCTTTCTCTTAATACTCGCGCTCTTTACGCTTTCAAACTCCTCAGACGCGTTCCTCTTACTTCGCGCGCAAACCGTGGGGGTCTCAGTTAGCTCGTTACTGCTGTTGTGGGCGTTGCTTCACGTAAGCAAAGTTGTAAGCTCGCTTTACGGTGGCGATCTTTCGGATCGGCTAGGCAGACGGCGATTGATCGTGACCGGCTGGATTCTTTACGCGGTGGTTTATGCGGGCTTTGCTTTCGTGACGGAGGAGATCTCCGTCTGGATACTGTTTTTGATTTACGGAATCTATTTTGGGCTTGCGGAAGGCGCGGAGAAGGCGCTGGTTGCCGATCTTGTGAGACCAGAACAGCGTGGCACGGCTTACGGATTGTATAATCTAGCGTTCGGCATTACCGTTCTTCCCGCTTCGTTGCTAATGGGGGCCCTGTGGACTTGGCGGGGGCCGGTAACCGCTTTTCTTGTGAGCGCGCTTTTGGGCGGCACAGCCGCAGTGCTTATGCTAATTCTGGTGAAGACGCCGATCCGATCTCAGCCTGTCTAATCGCCAGGATCCCTGGCTCGGTCCCTGATCAGACGGCAGCAATGCCAACTGCTGATCGCGAAAGGAAGAACGGACCCATGTCACGTCACATTTTGATTCCCGCCCCAGGTGTTACGCCCGGAATCGGTTTCTATCTCAGCGGCATGGACGAGGTGCGCGAACAGGTCCGGGAAGCTGTGCAAGGTCTCTCTGGCCAGAACCTCACAAGGCCTGCATTCCTGGGCGCCCACGCAACAGGCGCGATTACGCTTCACATCGGCGAAGCCGAGTGGTGGTGGGTTCAATGCGTGGTGTCCGGTCACGAATTGACCGATGCTGATCGCCAGGCGCCCTACTGGGACGTACTCGTAGATCCTGAAAGCTTCGATCCCAAAGGCTATACGGCAGAATTTTGCTTGCAGGAGATCGATAAGATTAGAACACAGACGCGAGAGACTCTGGCCTCGTTCAATGATGATGATCTTGAGCGAATCTTTAGCTTTGAAAGAAAGGGCAAGACTCATGAACACAGTCTGCGATGGATACTGCATCATCTAATCGATCATGAGGCCCAGCACAAAGGGCAGATCATGATGCTGAAACGTCTGATGCCCGACGGAAATCTGCTATAGCCTTCACTCCTTGATCGGATCTCAGAAAAACTCAACGAGGTTTCGGTGAATTACAAAGTAATCAAAACGAGCGCTGAATTACACAAGGCCGTGGAATCCTTGTCAGCCCACCCGGCAATTGGACTCGATACTGAAACAACCGATCTGGATCCTTACACTGCTCGTCTGCGTCTGATCCAGCTCGCCGCCCCGGACGGTGTCCAGATCATCGATCTGGATGGCTTTTCCAATGGCAACTTGTCAAAAAACGAAGCACTGGATCCGCTTAAACGATTGCTGTCAGCGCCGCGGCCAATCAAGGTTGCGCACAACGCCAAGTTTGATGCGAAATTCATCAAGCATAACCTGGGCGCGGATCTCGGCGGATTGTTCGACACACTACTCGCCAGCCAGCTGATCAGTGCGGGCGATATTGAGGAGCGCCACGGCCTCGACGTTGTCGCGTCGCGTTACCTGAATGAGTTGGTTGATAAGACCGAGAGATTGAGTAATTGGAGCTTTGAATTATCAGAAGCGCAATTGGAGTACGCCGCTCGGGACGCGGCTGTCCTGTTGCCGTTGCGAGAAACGCTGATCGAGCGATTAAGGGCCAACTCGCTAATCAAATGTGCGCAGCTTGAGTTTGAGTGTGTGATGCCAGTGGTTGATATCGAGCTGGCGGGTTTCTACATGCACAAGGACCGCTGGCTGGAGCAGTTGGCAATTGTCGAGAAGAGACGGACGGAACTCGCGGAGCAGTTGCAGGAAGTGTTAGCCGAAGAGTCCTCCCAGGGCTCGTTGTTTGGCGGGCCGCAGCGCGCCGATCTGAATCTGGATTCCCACCAACAACTCACGCAGGCACTGCAACGGCTTGGCATTCCTGTGCCGGATTCGACCCGCAACTGGAAATTGCAGCCGCTCGCGGTCCAGTATCCAATCATCGGCACACTGCTGGAATACCGCACGGTGCAGAAAGCCCTGACCAGCTACGGCGAGAATATGATTGGGCTGATCAATCCAATAACCGGCCGTCTCCATGCGGATTTTCGCCAGATCGGGGCTCCTACCGGAAGGTTCTCGTGTACAAATCCTAACATCCAGCAGGTTCCTCATGCGACGGAGTACCGCCGCTGCTTTAGCGGGCATCCTGCTGGACGAAAGCTTGTGATAGCCGACTACTCACAAATCGAGCTGCGCATTCTGGCTGAATTCTCAGGCGACCAGGGCTTTATCAACGCTTTCAATTCAGGCGCCGACCTGCACCGCGTAACTGCTTCACAGGTTTTTAATGTGCCGGTGGATCAAGTCTCAAAGGACCAGCGCGATTTCGCCAAACGACTGAATTTCGGCGTGGTTTATGGCATCGGCGCGCAACGCTTCTCGCTAATGACCGGCCTCAGCGTGTCCGAAGCCGAGACTGTCCTGCGTAAGTATTTCGCCACCTATCGCGGGCTGGATACCTATCTTCGCGATGCCGCCAACCGCGCGGTTAGCGAGCGCCAGGCCCGGACTGGTTCAGGCCGGCTCGTTCGCTTCCGCTACGATGAGAACGACCGTCAACAGGTTTCAATGACGCAGCGCAACGGAAAGAACACGCCCATTCAGGGAACCAGCGCCGACATACTCAAGCGCGCCTTGCGACTGCTCAGGGTAGAGTTAAAGGGTACAAACGCGAAGATCGTAAACATCATTCACGATGAGATCGTGGTTGAGACGGCTGGTGACGAAGCTGAAGAGGTTGCTCGGAAGGTCGAACGAACTATGTGCGCCGCTGGTGAAGAATATTTGAAGACTGTGCCGGTGAAGGTTGAGACAGATATAGCTGAGGAGTGGGTTAAGTGACTTCAAGACCAGGAATCTCTTTAGGGACCAGAGCAACTCCGAGGATTAGTAGTGCTTAGGTCACCCAGTAATCTCAAGGTAAGGAAGGCGGAATGCCACTCAGTGCAAGAGCGGGGACAGGGTCCGCCTTTCTGACCTAAGAGATTATGGAGTTGACTGGTGTTAGCTTAGCTGCTTAATGTTTCCTGCCCTACGTTGTCCTTCTTACAGGCACGGAGAACAGAGTCGAAAATCTTCATGTAGCCAGTGCAGCGGCAGAGGTTTCCAGCCAGGCCGTTGCGAATATCCACCTCAGTTGGATTCGGATTGCGCTCAAGCAGATCAACCGCAGCCATCACCATTCCCGGAGTGCAGATGCCACACTGGGCCCCGCCGCAATCGATGAACGCCTGCTGCACAGCATGGAGTTGGTCTTCGCTGGCAATCCCCTCGATGGTCGTTATTGATGCCCCCTCTACCTGCGCAACAGGCACGAGACAACTATTGACTATCTCCCCATCAATGAAGACTGTACACGCGCCGCACTCACCCTCGCCGCACCCTTCTTTCGTTCCGGTGAGTTGTAATTGCTGGCGCAAAATGTCGAGCAAACGTTCCATCGGATAGGCCGACAGAATCGTCGGTTCACCATTAACGGTGCACTGTATTTTGGCCTTCTGATTGGTTGGTTCGCTCATCGTTCATCACTCAGGATGGTGCAGAGATTATCGCGCTAGTCTGAAAATCGCAAAGTAGTAAATGATTAGTAGCTACGGTAAAGTGCAAATCGCCACGATGAGCCTTGGGCCAGAGCTTCGATGCTCAGAGCTTCTTGCTCCGCAATCTTATCGAAGCATAATATATAACCATGCTTGATTGGGTAGAGTGTCCAGAAGTAGAGCGCGCCAGCGAGAAAGTTAGCGGCGCTTGGGTGTTCAAAGGTACGCGTGTTCCCGTACGAGCCTTGTTCGAAAACCTCGAAGCCGGCGCAAGTATCGTCGAGTTCTTGGAATGGTTTCCTGGCGTCAAGCTCGAACAAGTCGTCGCTGTGCTCATCCATGCTGATGGATGACTTTTCATGTTAGAGTGTGAGCAAATGAGATATCGGGAAATCATAACGATGGATTCAGGTAAGCGAGGCGGGCGGCCTTGCATTCGACACATGCGAATCGCCGTGGGAGATGTGCTGGGCTGGCTCGCGGCTGGTATGTCGCACAAAGAGATTCTTAGTGATTACCCGGAACTGACTGAGGAAGACATCCTTGCGTGCTTGGCTTACGCTGCCGATCGCGAACGACGCTTGCTCACCACGGCTTAATGAAGCTTTTATTTGATCAAAACCTCAGTTTCAAGCTCTGCCTGCGCCTTAAAGATTACTTTCCAAATTCGGAACAAGTTCGGCTTCTAGGAATGGCCGAGGCGAGTGATCAGGACATCTGGCAGCATGCTGCCGCTCAAGGATTCACTATCGTTAGCTTTGATTCGGACTTTGCGGATATGGCCGCACTATTCGGTCCCCCGCCAAAAGTGTTGTGGCTACGATGCGGGAACCAGCCAACCGCAAGAATTGAACAGTTACTGCGCGAGCGCTTTCCAGTTATCGAATCCTTTGAGAACGAAGAATCGGCCGCCTGTCTAGAAATATATTGAATCAGTTTAGCGCTTTCATCATCGCCTCGGGCATCAACGGTACGTGATCAAAGTTCACTCCCGTGGCGTTCTCGATGGCGTTGAGAATTGCCGGCGCCGCTCCGTCCATTGGCAGCTCGCCAATTCCTTTCGCGCCCGCAGGCCCATAGGCGTAAGGGTTCTCTTCAAAGAAGACACGAATCGGCGGTATGTCTGCTGGGGTGGGAATGATGTAATTGGTCATCTGATTGTTAGCCATGCGACCGTTTTCCCAAACCACCTTTTCAAAGAGGGTAAATCCGATTGCCTGGGCCACTCCTCCCTCGATTTGTCCCGCTGCTAGCACTGGATTTATAACCTTACCTACTTCCTGTACAGCTACGAAATCCTCCACATGGGCTTCATAGGTGAGCGTATCAACGCTGACCTCGGCCACGTAGACGGCCCAGGCGTAAGTGCCGTAAGCGTCGCCTTGATACTTCTCATCATCCCAAACCACGTTCGGAGGCGGGTGATACTTGCTAAAGGACTTCAGCGACCCATGGCTTCTTATGTATTCGCTACACGCTCTTTGAAAGTCCGCCTGCGTATAAGATTCCTGCAAGTGACCGCTACCGATCAAGGTCTGCTTCAGACCAAGCACCGCTGATTCGACAAGTTTGCCGACAACCATGCAGGTGCGCGAGGCGACCGTTGGCCCGCTATTAGGAACGTGGCTCGTATCGGGTTGCATTACTTCGATTAGTTCGTAATCCACACCGAGCGCTTCAGCCGCGATTTGTGAAAAGATGGTATTGGTTCCCTGACCGATCTCCGTGCTCGCCGCAAGAATATGGACGCGACCTTCTAAAGTCGCCTCGGCCCCGACCACTGATTGCAGGTAAACCTCGCCGGAACCCGTAAAACCCGCGCCGTGCATGAACGAGGCGAAACCGATGCCTTTCTTTATTCTGGACGAGGGATTTTCCTGCGCGAATTTCTGCTGTTTGCGACAATAATCCGTCAATTCAAAAGCCCGGTTCAGCAGCCCTTCCATATCTACTTTCTCGCGAATCACCTGACTGGTGGCTGTGGTCTCACCTTCGTGAATAAAGTTTTGCCGACGGAACTCATCCGGTGTAAATCCGATCGACCTGGCGACTTTATCCATCTGCCGCTCGAGCGCGAAGATGCTTTGCGGCGCGCCGAAACCTCGGAAGGCGCCGTGCGGCGGAACATTTGTCGCAACGGCGCTACTGCGAATGCGAACGTTTGGACAAAAGTAAGGACCCGCCGCGTGGATGGTTCCGCGTGAAAGAACGACCGGAGATAGGGTGCAATAGGCGCCGCCGTCAATTACGAAATCTATCTCCATTGCCAAGAGCTTTCCTTCTTTACTCACAGCTGTTCGGTGTCTTGTGTGAGAAGGATGCCGCTTGGTCGTCGCCACCATATCTTCGGCTCGATCATAAATAATCTTCACGGGCTTGCCGGACTTCCAGGCAAGCAACGCCGCATGGCCTGCAATCATGGACGGGTATTCTTCCTTGCCACCAAAGCCACCGCCTGTTTCTGTCTGAATAACGCGGATTTTCTCTTCGGGTAACTCGAAGAGCTTTACCAGGGCTTTGTGCACATAGTAAGGACATTGCATCGAACCCCAGACAGTTACGCCGTCATCCTTGTTCGCAACTGCGATCACACCGTTACCTTCGATGTAGAGTTGTTCCTGAGCGCCCGTATAGTAATCGCCCTCTACGATGTGATCTGCTTTGGCCCAAACATCGTCCACGTTTCCTTTGTCGACAAGGAACGACTTAAAGACGTTATCTTCTCCCCAGATGATCTCTTTCTTGTTCACTGAATCTTCCAGGGAGAACACAGTCGGCAGCGGATCGATCTCAACATGCACTTTTCGCCGCGCATCTTCCAGCAAGTACTTGTCCTTATGCGCCAGGAGCAGGATGGGTTCTTCCGGATGGTTCACTAACTGGTCAGCAAGATACGGCTGGTCGTTCACAAGCAAAGCAACATAATTCTCACCCGGGATATCCTTCGCGGTAACGACTACAAACTCGTCCCACCGCACACCGTCGTCGAACGCGATGCTCTTGATGCGGCCACGCGCGACCGGGCTGCGCACCGTCACGCCATGCAGCATGTCGGGAAAGGTCAGATCGTCAATGTAGAGCGCCGCTCCAGTGACTTTCTTCCTACCCTCTTTGCGCGGAACAGATTTGCCGATGAGATGATTGTTTGCTTCTGCGCTCATTAGGGCCCCGTACTTTACAACTGATGGTTAACAGTGATGCAAGTCGTGATTGCAGCCCACAACGCGGACTAATGATAGTAGCCCAGCAGTTCACTGCTGGGACTTGAGGTTGGACATTCCGAATTCTGCGCCTGGCCGCGAGACACATTTCACCCCTAAAGGAGTGAGTATCTGTGGCGGCCCGATGGCTATAAACATGCAACCACTACGTGGTTGGTCCCAGCAGTTCACGGCTGGGCTAAGCCTCAAGAACACCGAGCTAGTCCGTGCATCTCTATAATTCACTTGACCGCTCCATAGACTTGATCTCACGGTTTGGCTATGACCAGCGGGTTAGCTTCCAACTCTCGGCGGTAGAAGACGCGCGGGCGTTGGACGCTGCGTTTCTCAGGGTCGGCAATATTTTGCTCACCCTCAGTAAAAGCGATCGTCACTCCGACGCCCCGGGTTTGCTTCATCTTCTCTTCCTGCATCTGCGGTACGCGCTCCGTGGCGAAGTCGAGCCACTCTCTGGCACTCAGTACTCCGTCCTTCGGCTGACTGTCTGCGATTGCGGTCTTAAGCCCCTCCTCGACCAGTGCGTAAGTTAATAGTCCGTGACCAAATTGCGCGGCCTCGAGCGCCGCCTGATAACTCTGGGCAGCAGTCAGGATGTACATGCCCTTTTCGTAGGCGAGCTGGGCCAGACCCTTGGAATTCATTGGCCCACGACGTTTCTCTTCCGCCTCCAACGCTTGTCCGGAATTGCAGGCATCAATGACCAGCAACAGATGACCTGCGTCCATCCCCTCAACGGCCTCTTCCAACTCTATGTCCGATATGCTGTGCGAGAGTATCGTTTGCAACCCCTGCTCATTCAGCCTGGTTCTATCACCCTTGTAGCCGAGGTCGTGTGGGATCAGGTAGAAACGCTGTGCTTGCGCAGTACCGTGCCCGGCGAAAAAGATGATTACGGTATCTTCGGGTTCCGCGCGCCTGAGACCAGTCTGCGGTCCTGCCTTTAGCGAGGGCGGTTCAGGCGCGCCGGCCAACCGCTTCAAGGCCGAAAGTATATTCGCTTTGGTTGCATTCTCGTTGATCAGTGGAACCACTTCTACACGCTCGAAACGTGCCACTTGTTTTTGTCCAATACGCACATCATTTCCGAAGCTTTCGGCGTCGGCGACAGCGTACTTCAAGTTGTACTGCGGATTTTCGTATTCATTTACGCCGACGGCGATAATGTAAGCAGTGCCGGCGCGTTTAAGACCCTCAGCACCCGTTAAGGTTAAAAGGGAATCTTTGCTCTTCACGTTATCCTTGTTGAAGGCGTACGCGGTCAGCCGGTTCGCACCGGCAGTCACCGTGATCTCTTCTTCAAGAGTGACGGCGCTTTTGCCATTTAACACATCGCCGTGCCAGACCTTTAACAACGAGCCATTGCGAAACAAGCGCACGTCACGGGCTCCGCTGCCCTGAGGGTTGTTCTTGTCCGGAGCTGCGTCAGTGATCTCGAGTTTGACTTTTAGAGTGCGGGTAGCAATGCCTGTAGCTGGTGCCGGTTCACCGGGCAGCGATAATTTCACTGTTGGCTGACGGCGATCTTTTCGGGAAACGTCTTCGGCTACGCGCGGACGTTTACCCGCGAACACGTCGGAAAGTAGACCGGGATAATAAAACTCTGTGAAGAACCATTCGATCGGAGCGACATTGAACGTGTCCTGATCGTACCGCCAGAGAATCTGATTCCAGGAAACCGGCGTGCCGTCGAACAGACCTTGAGGTGTGACTACCATCCATTCGCCGCCATCGTCGAGCGAAATGAGGGTCAACAAATGTTCGCCAGTATTTGTGTCCCAGAGAAAAGTGCCGCCATCGTCGCTGGCCGAAGCGAGCAATCGGGAGTCGGGGCTGAAATCCAGCGACTCGATGTTGGATGTGTGCCCGGTCAGAGTCCGTAACTCGCGCCTGGTCGCCAGGTCCCAGATCCGGATCGTGTTGTCAGTACTACCGGAAGCGACTAGTTGGCCATCTCGACTAAAGGCAACTTCCGTAACGCCTTTGCCATGACCTTTGAGCTCTCCAGCCGGGCTGCCGCTGGCAACGTCCCAAAGCCGTACCTGACCGGTCGTTTCAACTTTTATAGTCTTCAGGAAATCCTGAGGATCGGGAGTGGGCTGCTTCTTGGATTTTTTCCCCTGGTTCATGGTACCGCTCATCATTGCGGCCATATCGAAATTCGACTTCGTCTCGACGCCGCCCGTTGCCAATGTCCGGCCGTCAGGACTGAATGCGACCGAGGTAACTGTTTGGCCCATGGTGCCGGCTGACATCGCGCCCATCATGTTTGTCATCATGGCACCCATGTCGGCCATTACTATTGACCCGGGTGACCCGGGTTTCATTGAGCCGGTCATGATGGCGCCGGGGCTGATCGAACCGGGGGGCATCACGCCCGGATTACCTAGCGCCCCCAGGCTGCCCAAAGACGACGAAGTCAGATCGCGTATCCGCCTACCTGACTCAGTGTCCCAGAGCGAAATTTGGCCCAACGCGCCAAGCGTCGCCAGCGTGCGACCATCGGAGCTGAAGCCGAGTTTGGATGCGCCTCCCAGGCCGAGCGCTATCGACCGCAACTCACGCCCTGTCTTCACATCCCAGATCTTTAATTGGTTCTCATTGCTTCCCGGGCTCATGATCGACGTTGTCTGCTGTTGCGCCGGATCTGGCCCATACGTCGCGAGCAGTATGGTCCCATCAGGACTGAAATTGATGCGGTTAATAACGCCCCCACCGGAAGCCGGCGCCAGACGCTGCAATTGTCGCCCGCTTGGTACTTCCAGAATTGTGAGCACATTACTGTTCATCGTGAATGTAGCGAGCAATTTTCCGTCCGGGCTAGGCGCGCCAAACACACCGTCGGAAGGCGCTGCCGTGAGGCGCGAGCCACGACCGGTGCGGAGGTCCCAGCGCGTGCGTCCTCCCGAAGATAGCCGCGTGCCATCAGCGCTGAAGGCGACCTCGTACGCCATGTTGGTGCGCCCGCTCATCTTAACGAGCTGCTTTAGTGTGTCTGTTTCCCAGAGGATCGTCGGCGTACCGAAGCCTCCGGTAGCCAGTCTTTTCCCGTCCTCACTGAAATTCGCGAAGACACTCACTTGCGAGGGTACTAAGCTGCTGTGAGGAGCTTGCAACGCCGGCAATTCTCGCAAGGTCGCGACGTCCCAAAGTTTGACCGTATAGCCTTCTGCGAGTGCCAGCAAGCGACCGTCGCGGCTGAACCTTATGAGACTGTGATCGGTGGCGGTTGGTGTCACCTCTCGCTCGCCTTTTCCACTCAGGTCCCATAGTTTTAAACGCTTGTCGATGATCCCTGAAACAAGCAAACGTCCGTCCAGTGTAAAGGCCATCTCAATGCTGTCGATATCTTTGTTAGGCAGATTCATGGCGCGAGCTTCGCGCCCAGTGGCGAGGTCCCAAAACTTGACCTGGTGTTTTTCTCCGCCGTCCGAGATAACGAATGCCAGTTGACTCCCATCCGGAGTAATCGCCGCACCGCCGTTACCTCCCATTAAAGCCGAGGTGGTCAAATGCATCTTCATACTGATGGAGCGCAGCTCTTGCCCGGACGCGGCGTCCCAAACTCTAATCGCGTCGCTGACTGTCACGACGCGACCGTCCGGAGTAAACGCGATAAAGGAGACGCCGGCGATCGCGGAGCTCACCGAACCCTGAGTGCCGGCGAGAGTTTGCATTTCTCGTCCCGAGACTACGTCCCAGATTTTTACTGAGTTGTCGCCCGCGGCGGCGGCTACGAGCCGGCTATCCCGGCTGAAGGCGATGAACGGGGACATACCCATCGCGCTATGAGTGCCGCTGGACAAGTTGCGTAACTCGCGTCCGGTGGCGGTCTCCCAAAGCTTGATAGTGCTGGTGCGAAACGAGGCAGTCGCGAGCAGGCGACCGTCGGGACTGAACACAAGTCGCGTCGCCCCGAAGAAATTATTGTAGCCGGTTTGCAAGACAAGTTCGGGTTTGGCCTCTCTCAACTGCGGTCCGGTCTGTGAATTATTTGACGAGGTGCCACTTTGGACGCCGACGCCGCGTTTGTCTGTCGGTGTAGGCGAAGGCGAGGTCCCACTTTGCACGCCGATGCCGCGTTGGTCTGTCGGTTTGACGGGAGGCGTAGGCGTAGGAGTTTGCGCGAAAGCAATGATTGAAAAGGCGCCGTGCAGGCCGACGGCTAAGAGGAATGTGATTACGGTCCCTGCATACAGCGCGTTCCGCGAACTCTTTATTGTTCTTGTCATAGTTGTTTCCTTGGGCTTACGCCTTGTTCCGAAAAGATTATCCTACGTTATTGGCTCAGAGCGCTTTGGCAAGCTCGGACCGAGCGGCCAGCCGGGGGTGAGCACTATGAGTCTATGCGACTCCAATAGACTCTGCAATTCTACAAACGATCTTCTTTACAATCCGCTGGGAAGGCGTTAATTTGGCGCTCCGATGCTACGGTTCGGATCAACAAGGTAATCAACCTGCCTGCAACGATCAGCCGAACGCGCAGCTTGCGACGCCTTCCGATACAGATTCAAGCATGAAGGAGTGAAGGATGCCGATCTCCGACGATGCATTGCAAAACGCGAAGAACCGCTTTCTCGCCGTCAAGGGCGAAGCCACAGTGGGCCAGGCCATAGCCGCGCTACAGTTCCAGGGCGGCCAGGCATGGTGGCATCTGCTGGTGCAAATGGAAGATGGTTCGTGGGGCGTCACGCGATTCACGGATTTGTATCGGCAGCTTGAAGGGACCCCGGCTGCCGCGGAGATCAGGTTGGATGGATGGTCTGGCCTGGTCGGTGCGAAAGCGGTCGAGCAGAAGAGTATGGAAACCAGGGCGGCCCAGGCCCTGGCGAAGAAGAGTAGCGGTCGCGTACTGGTAGTCACTGATGGCCAGGCGCCGGTTGGAATTCTTTTCGAGGGTACGAGCCGCGGCGGCGCCTCAGTGCCGCCGGCAAAGCTCGAGGACCTTTGCGGCAAGTATGTCAACCTTAAAAACTACGGCTCTATCCTTTTGGCGACTTCAAAGATGCGAACGGACCACAAGCCACCGCAATCTGCTAATAGTTAGTCGAACCTAAGGCATGTTTGGTATCTCAACAAGTGTTTTCAGCGAGGCAGGCGGGCTGGTTAAAGACTGGCTAAAGAACCCGCTGAACGCGTCGTTTCTTTACTGGTACTTTCTGCCGGCGGTAGGTTTTGTGCTGCTTCAGCTATTTCTGATCGGACCAGTGCTGGGGCGCCCAGCGCCGGGCGTGTTCAATATTGAGGCTGGTCCCTCGAAAAGCGCCGCGGATTTGATCTTGCAGATTCTGAGTGGCAGCGTCTTCGCCCTCGTCATTCTGCCGTTGATTATCGCAGTAGTCATGTCAGCGCTGTCCGGCGCGATTCTGCGTCTATTTCAAGGGGTGCTGCCGATTACGCGGCCGTTCTTTGGGCGGTGGCTAAGGCAAAACCAGGCACGCAGCGCTAGTCTTTATGGACCACTACAAGTAAGGCGGCGCGAGTATCTATTTCTTGTGTCGCATGGTGTTCGCCTCGTGAATGCAGACGGGGAAGAGCGATTGGAGTTAGTTGCCGAAGCAGAACGAGCAGGTCTGGTCGAGCAGCTAAAAGCAGATATTCAAAACTTACACGAGCGGTTCGAAATGATCTCGCCCGTGCGTGAATTGCCCGTAGACATCGAACGAGTCGGGCCCACTACCCTGGCGAATACGCTTTCGGTAGCCGAGGAATATCCCTTTGAACGGTACGGCATGGATACAGCAGTTTTCTGGCCCAGATTGTGCGCGGAAATCGAGCCGGAGAAACTCGAACCGCTTACGACCAGCTTCGGCGCGATGAACGGGCTGCTCAATCTCTCGCTGCTGGGTTACCTCTTCGCAATCGAATCTATCGTGGTCGGCGTGGGGACCCGTTGGATCAAACCCGAGCCTCCGCCACTTTTTCAGCTAAGGTGGCTCTTCGTGGCCGCGCTGGTAAGCATTCTCGTGGGTGTCGGTACCTATCGATCGGCAGTACGCGCTGCCTACTCAGTTGGCAACGCTTTGCGCACTGCATTCGATTACTATCGCGGCCGGATCTTGCTTCGTTTCAATCTGAAGTCACCCAACGACCTTGAGCAGGAGCGCGTGGTATGGCTGAAGCTGGCGGCTTTCATAAGGCGTGGCGAGTCGTTTTATTACCCGTCCGAGTTTCGTAAAGAGGAAAAAGCCTGACATTTCAAGAAAATTCAAGCTAAACAAATTTGCAGGTTGGGAAGGGGGCAAGGCTTTGCGCGCCCCCGCTCAAGAGGCAATTCGCAATCAACCTTGAATTGTCTTTCCATATAGAGTGGCTAGAGTGGCCGTTACTCCTGAGCGGGGGCGCGCAAAGCCTTGCCCCCTTCCCAGCCTGCAAATTTCCTGAGTGACGACTATCAGTGGCAGCGGCAAAGTATGGAAAGAGCGAGATTCGGAATCGCGCGAAAGACGGTAGCAACTATTAGCTAGAGCCTAACTCATTGAAATATGCCGGTCGTCTACTGCACTTGCCGTCCACCGCGGGTCATTACAAAGCTCTCCGCCATTCGCCATAAGGCATCTATTAACTGCTTCTGCTGAGCCATGCCGACGCCGCCTGCAATCAGTAGAGGCCAGAGCACCAGCATACTTACCGCGATGGCTGCTCCCTGCTCCAGCCACTTGCCGCCGCCAACTGATACCTTGATGCCGTTGCTCGTTGTTTCGATCTTCATTGTCGCGGCGAGGCCCATGCCTACCCAGCTCCGCCAGCCGGTCTTCTGTCCCTGCACGACGGACACATTGCCCTGCTGAAGAACCTGACTCTCGTGTCCGGTCGTAAGAAAATACTGACGAATCTCCTCGGCCAGAGCTTTCGGATCCGGATTCGCGAGCGAGTAAAGACGCCATTCAAATGCTTCCGCTGGTGGTGGTGGAGGAGGGGGCGGCGTTGGAAGGCTTGGTGGTACACGGTCGTTAAACAAGCCGTCGCCTCCGGAAGCCAGATTGTCCAAACGCTGGGCTGCATCTTCAAAATCAGGCTGAGAATTGATCACTTCGCGCAGCAATTCCACACCGCGATCGCGGTTGCGCGCCTGCAACTCGCCGATAGCGCGGTGAAACTTCTGTCCACACTCGGCGGTTGCGAGTACGTTGGCGGTATCGACAAGACTGGGATCCAACCGCGAGATCTCGGCCAGCAACTGCAGGGCCTGATAGTATTGTTTCTCGGCGCATAAGCGTTGGGCCTTATTGTAGAGAGTGGCAGCCTTGTCCCGGCTCTCGCAAATGGAAAGTTTATGTGCCGCGTCCTGGTACCCTGGTACGAAGTCCAAGGCGCCCCGGAAGGCTGTAGCAGCAGCAGCCCATTCGCCCCTAACCATCGCTTCTTCCGCGTCCTGATAACGTTTGTCGGCTTTGGCTTTCAGGGACTCATCGCCTCCTCTGGTTCGCCCGGTACTCTTGGGCCCTTGGGCCGAAGCCACCAACTGGAAATCAAACTCTACGTTGCCCAGGCGAAGTGCGTCCTTGTCTTTCAGCGTGTGTTTGGTGACTTGCTTGTTATTGACCCAAGTGCCGCTGGAGCCGGCGACGTTTTTGATCTCGTAAGTTGATCCTTTGCGCACGAGAGTCGCATGCTTTCGCGAGACCGACCCTTCGGTAAGCACAATATCGTTATCGCGGTCGCGGCCAATCTTGATTGAGTCATCACTGAGCGAAATCCCCTTGTGTGTTCCCGATTGAACGAGCACCGCCAGTGGCAATTTGAAGTCTTCTGTCTTTGGCACCGGGTCTAGCGTCGGCGGTTCCACCGTGGGTTTATCGACGTTCGGGTCGAGGTTGAACTGGAACAGTTGACCATCCGGTACTTGCATGTAGAGGATTGGCGTAGCCCATTCCAGGCTGTTTTTGTCCAGGAAGTAGATCTTGCGCCGCGCCTCTGTAAGCGCGGCATCGACCGGCAGGTTAAGTGCAAGAGATGTGTAGAACGTCTTGGCAATCTCCCGGGCGGCGTCATCGCTGATCTCAAACTGCATAGCAATGACCGCCGGAACGCCCGAGCGCACCAGACCAGCCGCCATGCTGGAGAAGGGCTGTGCCTCGTCGCCCCGAGTTCCTAAACACGAATTGAGCACAACCAAACGAAGGCGCGACTTGCCCTGCACCAGAACGCGTAACCGCTCACTATCGATGCGAATTCCTTTACCATCGGCGTCTTCCATGACGAGCACGCCCTCGTTATTTTTCTCGTCGAAGGCGCCGTGTCCAATGAAGTGCAGGATGTGCGTGCGGTTTGGGCGCAACGCATCGATCAGGCGTTCCCATGTGTCTGGCCCTTCTATAAGCGCGAGGTCAACCAGGCCCTTAGCCGTCAGCGGCGATAGTGCCGCCGTGATGCGCTCCTTCTCAGCGGTTGTGTCGAGCGGCGTTTCGTCGCTCGGACTGGCTATTACCACCAACACGCGCAGCGGGTGCTCGGCCTTCAACGGCGCGACCCTTGCAGCCCCTTTAATAAACCGAACCACGGGACTACGAGGATTCAACGCCAGAAAATCGCCCTGCAAGTGCAAGAATTCCCACGGCAGATCGCCAACCGAAGGGTCGAGCGAAAGCCGCCAACGGATTCCCTTGCCCTGCTGATCTGCCTGGCCCTGGCATTTGTAATAGAACTCGCGCACCTGCCCGGTAATGGCTTGCTCGAACAGCGTTGAGCCGACTTCTCTCATCTTCTTTACTTCCGGCGCGCTGGAGCTGCGCACTTTGGCCGAGGAACGCAGAGCTACCTTGGTTAACGTGGCGTCGATCAGTGCACGCTTATCTTCATTGAAAGGGATGGTGAAGACGCTTTCGGCCTGGCCGTTGCCTGACTCGGCGCGGAGGAGGTAGCTGTCTGTTCCTGACTTTTGGATACTGATTTCGAAATCCAGGTAGTCGCTTTCGTCGCCCATGTTGTTTTTCCTCCGGAGGTAAGGAGTAACTTGAGTTAATAAAAGTGTACGAGCGTAACCTGCAAAACGCAATCGGCGATTAAGTCGCTGTTAGAGAAATGCCAAATGGAAATCTCGTGCGCCTGCCGCCTGCCCTTCCGCCTGCGCCTGCCTCCTGTTTCTAAACCTTTTCCTCACGCTTTGCGTAGACATACCACGAAGAATTGGCCCTAAACGAGATTACCCAACTACACAAACTTAAGGCAGGAAAGAATCATGACAATGTCACGCACAGGAAAGACCCTTCTCATCATCTCCAGCATATTATTGGTGCTTGTTTTAGTCGTGGTCGTGGGGATCGCAGTAATCGTTGCTGCGTTCCGCCAGGGGGCGCCTAGTATTCGAGACAACAGTGTGCTCGCACTCCGCGTTTCAGGTCCCTTGCCCGACTATGTTCCGGAAGACCCTTTCAGAAAATTGTTGGGCGGCACGGATCAGTCGCTCACAAATCTGGTAATGCAATTCAAGAAGGCCAAGGTTGATAAGCGAATCAAAGCCATTTTGCTTGAAATCCACAGCTCCTCAGCCGGATGGGGAAAGTCCGAAGAGATTCGAGACGCCATCGCTGACTTTCGATCGGCCGGCAAGCCTGTTTACGCCTACATGGAATTAGGAATGAATAAGGAGTACTACATCGCGAGCGCTTGCGATCGTATTTATATGGCGCCGCCGGGAGAGTTGTTCATTAATGGCCTGGCTGCCGATGTGATGTTCTTTCGCGGTTCCCTGGATAAACTTGGCGTGTATCCGGACATGTACCAGATTGGAAAATACAAAAGTGCTGGAGACATGTTTACGCGCAAGGAAATGTCGGAAGCTCATCGCGAATATATCAACTCCCTGCTCGACGATCTTTTTAATCGCTACCTTGAAGCAATTGCAACGGCGCGGGGTAAATCGAAGGAAGATGTCCGAGCCCTTATCGATAACGCTCCTTTCGGCGCGGAGCAGGCAAAAGACGCTGGGCTAATTGATGGCGTCGGCTACCGCGACGAACTGGATAAGGAGCTTAAGGCCAAGCTTGGTTACAAAGAGACGGAAGGTCTTCCTCTCGTAAGAAGTGCTGACTATAAGCAGGTATCACCAGAGTCTCTGGGCCTGAACAAGGGTGAGCGAGTGGCTGTTATTTATGGCACCGGCAACATCGGGTCCGGAAAATCAGAGAATGGTCCGACTGGTGGTCAGTCGATTGGCTCAGACACGTTGGCCAAAGCACTAAACGACGCTCGTGACGATAAGACAATCAAGGCGATTGTGTTACGAGTGGACAGCCCCGGTGGCTCCGGTCTCGCCTCTGACATCATCTGGCACGCAGTAGAGGTCGCTAAACAGAAGAAACCGGTTGTTATTTCGATGGGTGACGTTGCAGCCTCAGGCGGTTATTACATTGCGGCCAGCGCGAGCAAGATCATCGCGCAGCCTTCGACAATTACTGGTTCTATAGGCGTCGTGGGAGGCAAACCTGTCGTCAAGGGGTTTTATGATTGGATTGGAGTCACCAACGAATACGTCCTGCGCGGAAAGCAGGCCGGCATGTTTCGCGAGACGGAAAAGTTCACGCCTGAAGAACGGGCCAAGTTTGAAGAGTGGATTAAGACGACTTACTACAACGACTTTGTGCCGAAAGTTGCTAAGGGCCGCAGCAAGGATGTCGAGTACATCGACTCGGTCGGACAGGGACGAGTCTGGACGGGCGCGCAAGGAAAAGAGAAAGGGCTTGTTGATGAATTTGGCGGTCTCGACCGGGCGGTCGAGGTAGCGAAGCAACTTGCCAACATACCGGCTGACAAAGGGGTCCAGCGCGTGATTCTTCCCTATCCAACTACGTTCCTGCAGCAGTTGATGAACCTTGACGACTATACGTCAACCGACCTGCAACAGCAGCGTGCCGTAATAGCCGCACTGCCGGAAGATGCGCAACGCGCATTTCGTTACATGAAACTCTTGGATCAGATGAAGAGCGGACAGTCGATGCTTTTAATGCCTTTTGATTTGAGGATTAAGTGACTGTCCGTGGTCAGTGGTCAGTTGTCTGTTGTTTCCGAGACCACTCCGAATCGACCAGTTAAACGACTGACCACTGACCACTGACTATTGACCACTGACGATTCTTTCCATACCTCCCATGTATGGACGCAAAGCCTCGGGAATCAAAACCGAACCATCCTCTTGCTGAAAGTTCTCAAGAATTGCGACCCAGGTTCTCCCTATTGGCAGCCCTGAACCATTCAACGTGTGCACAAACTCAGGCTTTGCAGCGCCCGCGCGTCGAACCCGAATCTGGGCGCGCCGGGCCTGGAACGCTTCGTAGTTCGAGCACGAGGAAATCTCCCGGAAGGTCTTCTGGGATGGCAGCCACACCTCTATGTCGTAGGTTTTGGCCGAACCAAAACCCAGTTCTCCCGTGGAAAGGGTTACGACGCGATAGTGAAGCCCCAGTCGCTGCAAGATTAGCTCCGCATCGCGCGTTAATGACTCCAGTTCGTCGTAGGAGTTCTCGGGCAAAGCGTATTTGACTAACTCCACTTTCTCGAACTGGTGCTGGCGAATCACGCCGCGCGTGTCACGTCCGTAGCTGCCAGCTTCAGAACGAAAGCAAGGCGTATAAGCAACCCACTTCAATGGCAGCTGCGACGCCTCGAGTATCTCTTCACGATGATAGTTGGTCACAGGCACTTCCGCAGTGGGGACCAAATATAACTCGCGTTGATCGGTGAGCTTGAAAAGATCCTCCTCGAATTTAGGCAGTTGGCCGGTGCCAAACAGTGCCGCTCGGTTGACGATGAAAGGCGGCAAGGTTTCCTGGTAACCGTGGTCACGCGTGTGAATATCCAACATGAAATTGATCAGCGCGCGTTCAAGCCGCGCGCCGGCTCCGTTCAGGATGGCAAAGCGCGCGGCCGCGATCTTTGCCGCACGTTCAAGATCGAGAATGCCGAGAGCTGTCCCCAGATCGACATGGTCTTTCGGTTCGAAATCAAACTCCGGTTTCGGTGGAATATTCTGGCGAGGCTGCTCCTTGTTGGCTGATTCGTCTTTACCAACTGGGACGCTTTGGTGCGGAATGTTGGGCAAAGACTCCAACAACTCGCTCATCTCTTTCTCAGCCTGCTCCCGAAGTTTGTCCGCTGTGCCGATCCTTACCTTCAGTTCGTTTACCTGAGAACGTAAAACAAGGGCATGTTCGGACTTCCCTTCCTTCATTAGGGCCCCGATTTGATGGCTCAACTCATTGCGCTCGGCGTTCAGTCTGTCTGATTCGGCAATCGCGCTTCTACGACCCTTGTCGGCTAAATTGAACCTATTCAATAGATCGAGCTCGTTCTCGGAAGCACCTCGGTTTTTCAGCGCCTCCGATACGGTCGGAATATTTTCGCGGACGAAGTTGAGATCGAGCATTTGTAGTCCTGCGTCTGTGTGTATTCGGAGAGCGTTTCCGTTAGGAAAATGTCCTATCCGTGGTTCGTGAGTGTACCCGAGGGTGAGGGGGGATGCACATCCGTTCAAACAGACCCGCTCATCTTAAGTGGGTTAGACATCACAATTTACGGCGCGGTCAACGCTTTTGGATGGCTCAAGTCTGACTCCACTAAAAAAGCAAAACCACGGCTATATTCGAGCGGGGGCGGTGTCAAACCTATCTGGGTTCGTGATGCGTCAAAGGTCGTAATCCGAGGAACAGAGCAAGACCCTTAACTCAGGATAAATGGATTGCATTGTAGTCATCTATAAAGATCGATTGAGCATTTGTTCTATTCCACGAGAGTATGGTAAGAGATTCGTCTTTAAAGTCTTACGGTTGTTTAGGAAAAATGTTGCGCTAGCCGACGAGAGCAAGGCGTGTGAAGAAGTCGACTGTTAGTCTACTAATGAAAAGAAGTGCGTAATGACACAAAAAGTTCGTAAAGCAGTTTTTCCCGCCGCGGGTTTGGGGACCCGTTTTTTACCGGCTACAAAAGCTTCTCCCAAAGAGATGCTGCCACTCGTTGATAAGCCGCTGATTCAGTACGTGGTCGAAGAGGCAGTTGCCTCGGGCATCGAATCAATCATCATTGTTACCGGCCGCAGCAAGGTCCCAATGGAGGATCATTTCGATATTTCCTTCGAGTTAGAGAAGCTCCTGGAGGACCGTGGCAAGGGTGACCTGTTGCAAGAGATGCGCGCAATCTCTGAGATGGCGCGCTTCAGTTTTGTGCGACAGGGCGAGGCGCTGGGCCTGGGCCATGCCATCCTGCAGGCCCGAGATTGCGTGGGAAATGAGCCCTTCGCCGTAATGTTGAGCGACGACATTGTTGATGCCGAAACCCCGGCGCTCAAACAATTGCTCGATGTTTATGATAAGTATGATGCGCCTGTGGTTGGCACCATGCAGGTTGCTGGTGAAGCAATCTCGCGCTTCGGCGCGCTTGACGTGGATGAGATTGAAGACGGCATCTACAAGGTCAAGGACATGGTCGAGAAGCCGGCGTTTTCAGACGCACCTTCAGATCTGGCAATTATCGGTCGCTACGTTCTGACTCCGGATATTTTTGACGAGATCGGAAAAACGCGGCCGGGCGCCATCGGCGAAATCCAGATTACCGATGCGATGCGAGCTTTACTCAAGAAGCGCCCATTTTATGCGGTGCGGCTCAAAGGCACGCGACATGATGCTGGAGACAAATTAGGGTTTTTGATTGCCACTGTCGAGTTTGCCTTAAAGCATCCGGAGCTGGCGAGTGAGTTTAGAGAGTATTTGAAGTCTCTCAAACTATAATGAGAGAATCCTTCCAGAAAAGGAGAGCCATGACCACGGTTTTGAATCCTCCTCAAAGAACCGCCGAAGAAAGATTCTTGCTGCGCAATGTAACTTGGGAGACTTACGAACAGTTGCTCAAGAACTATGAGAGTCTTAGCGCTCCTCGCTTCACCTACGATCAAGGAGATCTGGAAATCATGAGTCCGTCAATACCTCACGAGGCGGCCAGCGACATTCTAAGGCTGTTGGTGAATATCATTTGCGAAGAACGAGAATTGGACGTAAGGGGATTGGGCTCAACTACGCACAAGCGTGCCGACTTGCTGAAGGGCGTCGAGCCTGATGGGTGCTTCTACATTCAAAACGTGGATGTAATCAGGGGCGTTGAGGATTTGGATTTGACAATCCATCCCCCGGCTGACCTCGTGATTGAGGCTGACATCAGCCGCCAATCGGTCCCGCGTTTTCCAATCTACGCCGCGCTTGGTGTGCCAGAAATTTGGCAATTTGAGAACGGCGAGGTCAGGTTTTTCGGCCTGCATGAAGGTCAGTACGTTCTTCTGGGCAGTAGCGCGGCCTTGCCAGGAATCCCTTCCGACGTTGTCACACTGTTCGTAAATAAGTCGGGGGCAATGAAACGGCCACAGTGGCTGCTCGAAGTAAGGGAATGGATCCGTTCGGTTGATCCGCCGCAGAGCAGGTAGAACGCCAGGACCGCGAATAGATGAACAGGGGAGTACTCCGATTTGACTGATTCCCTGAAACCATTTGCCGGGCGCGCTGCAATCGTCACCGGCGGCACGCGCGGGATTGGCCGTGCAATCGCTCTGGAGCTCGCCCGCCGCGGCGCCGACATAGCATTCAATTATGCAAAGAGCGCCGAAGCCGCCGACACGCTGAAAAGAGAGATCGAGGTCCTTGGGTCTCGTGTAATTTCTGTGCAATGCGATGTGGCAAACACCGAAAGCGCCGCGGAGATGGTCAAGCAAGTTAAAGAGGCGTTTGTGAGAATTGATTTCCTCGTCAACAATGCAGGAGTAACGCGTGACAACCTGATCCTGCGCATGAAGGAAGCGGATTGGGACGAAGTAATGGACACGAACTTGAAAGGCGCCTGGAATTTCGCAAAAGCAGCGCTACGGGTAATGCTGCGACAGGATGGCGGCGGATCGATTCTCAATATCTCCTCGATTAGCGGCAGCGTGGGAATGCCCGGTCAGTCGAACTACTCTGCGTCAAAGGCAGGCATGATTGGTTTGACTAAAGCATTGGCGAAAGAGGTGGCGAGCCGCAAGGTTACGGTCAACGCGCTCGCGCTCGGGATGGTTGCTACTGACATGGCCGGCGCACTCGATGAAACCTATCGCGCGAAAATTCTTGAACGAATTCCGCTTGGTCGCTTTGCCGAAGCCGACGAGGTCGCGCGCATTGCTTGCTTCCTCCTTTCCGACGACGCCCGCTACATCACCGGCCAGGTGATTCAGGTAGACGGCGGCCTCGCGATTTAGGCTATCCCGCCTTCTGCAATCCCGACCTGGAGTCGCGCGCCTCCTCAGTTCGTCTACCACTTCAACGGCCAAAACATTCTTTACACGCGCCGGTCCGAATGAGTCTGCTGCTTCGTAGTCTCTCAGGAAAAACGGAGCACTCAACAGGTTGCCCAGCCAGGCACGGGCCTTGGAAGGAGTAAGGGGATGAAAAGACTTCTGCGCAAAACGCTCAACACAGTTCTCATTGTGTTGGGCATTCTTTCGGCAGGCTTGGGGCTAAAAGGGTTTCTCTTGTCCAGCCATTTCATTGACGGTGGTGTAACCGGTGTTTCCATGTTGCTCGCTGACATACTCGGATGGCCGTTGTCGATTCTAATCCTGGTTATCAATCTCCCTTTCATCGCGGTCGGCTACCGTCAGATCGGGCGGGCTTTTGCAATCAAGAGCACGCTCGCCATTGTCGGTCTTTCCCTTTGTCTCGCCTTCGTTAGATACCCGGACGTCACGCCGGACAAACTCCTTACCGCGGTGTTTGGAGGCTTCTTCATCGGCGCTGGAATTGGACTGGCAATTCGGGGCGGAGCGGTTTTGGACGGAACCGAAATCGCAGCGTTACTCATTAGCAAGAGCAGCAATCTTTTGAAAGTGGGAGATGTGATTCTGCTGTTGAATGTACTCATATTCTCCGCAGCTGCATTTGTTCTCGGTATTGAGCCCGCACTCTACTCAATGCTGACCTACTTTACCGCCTCTAAGACGGTCGACTTCTTAATCCACGGCATCGAGGAATACACTGCAATTACGATCATTTCTGACAAGAGTGAAGAGATTAGGCAGGCGATAATTCATGACCTTCAGCGCGGCGTAACAATTTATCGAGGTCGCGGAGGTAGGGAACAAACTGAGCAGGACATTCTGTTTTGCGTAGTGACGCGTTTGGAGATCGGAAGAGTAAAAACTGCCGCCCATGAGATAGATGAAACGGCCTTCATCGTCGTTCACCCCTTGGCTGACGTCGAAGGTGGCGTGATTAAGAGGCTTGCATTGCACGCCTAAGAAGGTAATGAGTGATGAGTAACATGCAGAGCAATCAGCAATCAGCAAACAGCAGTCAGCGAGACACAGACGACGTGTTTGGACGCGGTTGATTACTGATTCCTGTTTGCTGATTGCTGACTGCTGATTACTGACTGCTGATTACTGACTGCTGATCGCTGTTTGCTGTATGCTGTTGCGCCATGAAAGCCATTCAAGTAGCTAAAGTTGGAGGTCCCGAGGTGCTTACGCTCGTGGATGTCCCCGTTCCTGAGCCCAAACCAAACGAAGCGCTAGTTCAGATTAAGGCGGCGGGCGTTAACTTTATCGACGTCTATTTCCGCGAGGGCCGCTATCCAGCGCCGCTCCCTTTCATCAATGGCCAGGAGGCTGCGGGAATCGTAACCGTCACGGGTTCTGAGGTTACAAATGTGAAGCCTGGCGACCGCGTCGCCTACACAGGCAGCCTGGGTGCTTATGCCGAGTACGCTGCCGTGCCTGCCGATCGTCTTGTTCACGTGCCCAAGGAATTGGACTTTCAACACGCCGCTGCTGCCATGCTCCAGGGAATGACTGCGCATTATCTAAGTCATAGTAC
>Ga0136623_10000034_pt1 | contig 29984 bp, 21 predicted proteins | sample AntDrymUQ4492106_2_FD_104656 | JGI IMG/M metagenome (GOLD analysis project Ga0136623, IMG submission 104656) | Polar desert sand microbial communities from Dry Valleys, Antarctica - metaG UQ449 (21.06) | ecosystem: Environmental > Terrestrial > Soil > Desert | place: Antarctica: Dry Valley...
AAGATCTACCGCTGTTGGGTGTCGGAATTCCAGGCCCTGCCGGATTTCGATGCCAACGCCAACGCGATTGCCATCCAGACCCTCAAGTTAGAAAACGAGGGTTGGGAGCGCGACCTCGACGTGACCGAGCCCACCGAGCCCACGCTGGCAGCCTGATTGCGAACGCTCGACCATGAAGGTTGAACGATGGGTCTACCGCACGTCGTGCTACGCCCGTTCGGCCGCGCCGAAGATCTGGAACTGGAATTGGGCGGCGGTGACCGCCCCGGTCTGGTGACCGATTTACTCACGGGCTGTAGCGGCTCGCAACGTACGCAGTTCTGGTGGACACAGACAGTCGGCACCCGAATCGCGGCGCTGCTGCGATTGCTTGCGCTCACCGAATTCGCCGATAGTTTGCCGGTGCAGGCCCGTTGCACTGAGCCTGCCTGCGCCGAGGCCTTCGAAATGGAATTACCGCTCGCGGCGCTCGTCGATCAAGCACAGGATTCCGTGCCGCTAAAGGTGGTCCTACCCGAGAACCGCACGGTGTCGCTGCGGCCGCCAACTGGAGAAGATCTACGCCACTGGCACGGCGCGCGGTATGCGTCGCGCCAGGAAGCGGTGGCGGCGATGATCGGCGCGCTGGTGATCGATGGCCCGGTGACGTCCGCCGACGAGCCGGCATTGGCCGAGGCCCTATCGGCATGGGACCCACTGGTCGCTTTCACGGTGTCGTGTCAGTGCCCGGTGTGCGATGTCGACAACGACGTGCAGGTCGATTTGGAATCCATTGCCCTCGCCCGGCTCGACGCACGACAGCGAGCGCTCTTACAGGATGTGCACCAGTTCGCCTCGCATTACGGCTGGACGGAATCCGAGGTGCTCGCCATCGCACCGGCGCGCCGCGCCCGCTACCTCGCATTGATCGAGGACACGCGATGAGCAACTACTTCGACGGCCTGATCCGAGCTAGCGGACTTGCGGCCGGTAGCTATCCACCGGTGGCGACGGACCACGGTATCACCGAGATCGAGGTCCAACACGACGCGCCACCGGCTGCGACACTCGCGGCAACGCCAGTGTCGACGGCGCCGGCAATGGCCGAGGCGCCGGGAACGAATACTCGGCAGACGGGGATAGATACCCCGCCACCAGTGGCCGCCACGACCCCAGTGCCGGTCACGCTGGAGCCAGCTGCCAGGGCACCCGCCGTGTCAATCGGGGCCAAGTATGAGGAGCTGGTGTCCACCCAATCTAAACTGGCGCCATCGGAACCGAGTGCACGACCGTACTCCGACTCCCAGGATCTCGGCCAAGCCATGGTGCACGCTGCACTGCGCTGGGTTGTGGCCGATGCGCAGATCATTCTCGCATCACCCGAGATCGCACCCATGCCTAGCCCGACACTGCCGATACCGGTGGTAGATATGCCCTCGGGTGCAATCGCAGTACCAGCAACGCCTTCAGTTCGCGGTGCGGAGGTCCCGCCAGCGCCCACCGCCGCAACCATTCTTTCGCCAAAAGTTCTGACGCCGACTCGAATTACACCGATCGGGCACCCGAAGTCGACCGTTCACCTCCCGCACAGGCCGAGCACCACGCTCCAGCCGACTGCGAAGGAAGAGGCGGTCGAGATCGCTATTGGCGCCATTCATCTCCGCGTCGATAGCCCGCCACCGCAAACGGTGGTGCAGGCACCCGCGCCGACACCGCGGCCGCCGGTCGATCGCCCGCCGCCGCGATCCGCGCTCACACGGCGTGCCTTGCGCAGGCTCTGAGCATGGCGCTAGCGGATTCGGTCGGGGCAGTCGGCGCGGTAACCCAGATATTGCAGGAGCACCTGCTCGCGCGCATGTTCGAGGTCAGTGTCGGCAAACCCGAGGATGCGGCGGAGAACAACACCAATGCCAAGCTCAATCTGTTTCTCTATGAGATCAGTTTCGACCCGCACCTGCGTAACACCTCGTTGCGTGACGGCGAGCCGCCGCCGCTGTGGCTGGTCCTCAAATACCTGCTGACGGCCTTCGATGCCGACGAGAACAGCGATACCGCCGCTGCCCACACCCTGCTCGGACGCGGCTTATCGGCACTGCATGAGCTCAGCTTCCTGACGCTCGTTGCCCCGCTGGCGGGCGCGCTCGAAAACAACCCCGAGCCGCTCAAGCTCACCTTTGACGAGTCCGGTGTCGAGCTGTTATCCAAGATCATGCAGGGCACCGATGAGCGTTACCGGCTATCCGTCGCGTTTCAAGTACGGCCGGTGATGATCGTACCGTCCCGCGCACCGCGGTTGTCGCTCTTGGTGGGCATCGACTATACGACGGCACCCGAGACGATCATCGGCGAGGACGGCATCCAGATCGATGTGCAGCCATCGCTGGGGCCGAGCCTGGATCGTGTCGATCCACAGAGCTTCGAGGCCGGCGCGCAGATCACTCTGTTCGGCAACGATCTGAACAATGCCGATCTCGAAGCCGTGCTGGGCGATGTGGTATTGACTATCAACGAGCGCCACCCGGATCGGCTCGTGGTCACCGCCGAAGGCGATCCCGGCCCCAACCCGCAGGGACCCATCGCCGCCGGCACCGCCCTTTCGGCCGGTGAGATCCCGCTGGTCGTGCGCCGGCGCCTGCCATCCAACCGCACGCGCTCCAGCAATCTGCTCGCCGCCCGCTTGTTGCCGACTCTGAGCACAGCGGCCATCGCCGCCGGCAATCTGGTCCTGACCGGCTTCCTCCTCGGGGATGCGGCGGACGATGTGATGGTATCGTTCTACCGCGACACCGACGGTGTGACGGTGCACAGCTTCGATGACGCGGTTGCCAGCGCTGACCAGCAGACCCTCACCGTACCCGGCGCCGCGGCAGTCCCTCCGGCAGGCAACTACCGGGTGATCCTGCGCGTGAACAATCAGCAGGCACGGTCGAGCCCCAGCGTGACGGTGCCATGAGCATGCCGGCCCCGCTCGCAGTGCCCGACCCGATCGTGTTCCTGCCCGGTGCCCGCGGCGAGGAACCCGTGGCTCAATACTGGCTGCGCCAGGTCACGCTGCGGCTGCGCCGCGAGGTGTGCTGGTTGTGGCAAGAGCGCGGATCGCAAGCGGATGGCGCGATCGGCCCCGGCGCACTGCCGCCGTTTGCCGATCGCGCGCTCGCCGCACTCGACCTCGTACGCTACGATCGTGATAAGCGCGAATTCTTTGCCAACGATGTCACCGCGCGCCATCTGAGCCAGTTGATCGGCATGCCGGCCCCGCCGGAGTTGGCGATAAGTCCGCGTGGCTCCTTCGGCTGGGCCGCGCGCACACTGCGGCTCGCGCCGGTCGAGTGCTTCGTGCTCGCGGTTGCCCTGCTGCCCAGCATCGACAGTGCCGCGGGCAGCGTGATTGCCACCTGCCTCAACGATCCCTCACGCAACGAGCCGACCCTGGCGCTGGCGCAACGCCTGTGGGATAAGCCCGATGAGTTGCTGTGCTGTTTTGATCCGGCACACCCGCTGCTGTGCCATGGTTTAGTTACCTTACCGGCTGGCCATGGCGCGGGCGCTTGGCAAGCATCGTTGAGCGTCGCATCTTTGGTGGCGCGCGAACTGCTGTTCCCGGGTGGTGGACTGCCTCCGGCTCTCGAGCCCGTGATCCCGGTCGTCTTACCGCATTCGATCGCGACGACCGCCGTCGCCCGGGTGAGATCGGCGGTGAGCGGCGAGGGTGGCAAGGGAACGCGTATGAGCATTTTGCCGGTGATCGGCGCCAGCGGTGCACCGCTGGCTGAGATCGCCGCCGCCTGTGCCGAGCGCAACGGCCTGGACACGGTGCAGCCGGCAGCTACGCTGGCACGCGACCAGCTGGCGCAAGTGCTCTGCACCGCCTGGCTACGCGGTCATGCGGTCTTCCTCCCTGGGGAGCTCCTCGCCGACCCGACCGCTCACGGCCCCGGGATCGAAGGCGTGCCGTTGCCCGGTTTGCCCATCCTGGTCTTCGTCGGCCTACACGAGCGCGCCGCAGCCAACAAACTCGGTGACTGCGTGTTGCCACCGCTCACGGTGCCACCATTATCCTATGCCGAGCGAATCGAATATTGGCGGCACGCCGTACCGTGGGCTGCGCAAACCGCCCTTTTGGGCGAGGTAGCGCGCCGCTTCCGCTACGAGCACGCGGCCATTGCGCGCATTGGGGCCGAGCTCGCCGCGCTGGACCGGCCGCCGACAACTGAGGATCTACTGGCTGCGGCGCGCGCCGATCTGGACCTCGGCGCGCTGGCACAACCGGTGTCACCACGCTTCGGTCTAGACAAGTTGATGCTGCCGCCGGTGCAGACGCGGCAACTCGACGAAATCATTGTCGCGATGAATAATCTGACCCGGGTCCACTACGACTGGGGGACGGCACGGGCCTGGAACGAAGGCGGATTGGCGGCACTGTTCTCCGGTCCGCCGGGCACCGGTAAAACCATGGCGGCCGAGGCGATCGCGCTGTCCTTGGCGCTACCGCTCTACCGCATCGACCTGTCACAGGTCGTCAACAAGTACATCGGTGAGACGGAAAAAAATCTGCGCCGCTTGTTCGACACCGCGGACGCGGCGGATTTGATCCTGTTCTTCGATGAAGCCGACGCACTGTTTGGTAAGCGCACCGAGGTCAAGGATGCGCACGACCGCTACGCCAATCTCGAGATCAGCTATCTGCTGGAACGCATGGAGCGCTTCAAGGGACTCGCCATTCTGGCGACCAACCGCAAGAGGGATCTCGACGAGGCTTTCCTGCGCCGGCTGCGTTTCGTGGTCGAGTTTCCGCTGCCGGGCGCCGCCGAGCGTCTGCGCATCTGGCGTAGCGTGATCCCCGACGGCGTCGATGCGAGTGCGCTCGATTTTGAGTTTCTTGCCAAGCGATTTGCACTCGCCGGCGGCCACATCCGAGCCATCGTCTTTCAAGCCTGTCTACAAAGCGCGAGCGAAGGTGCGCCGCGTGTACTCACCATGCCGGCGATCATCCGCGCCGTGCAGCGCGAGTATGGCAAGCTCGAACGCCCCAACAGTCTGGACCAATTCGGACCCTACGCACCGCTGGTCGCCGCCGAACGGACCGCGCGATGAAACGACTCATCATCGACCGACTCGATCTTGACCTTCGCGGTGTTGCACCCGCGACCGCCGAAACCGTTGCGCGCCTCCTGGGTCCGGCGCTAGCGTGCGCCATGCGGGGCCGGCAAATCGACGTATCGCCGGCCCGGCGGCTCGATGCCGGTCGCCTCGGCATGGCCACCGCGGAGCCGGACGTGCTGGCAACCCAGATCGCCCAGCGCATCGCGCACCGGACGAGCCGAGCTTGATATGCCACTACTGCGCGGCGCATTGATCGAATACGGGACCGACTTGATCGGCCCGATCCCCAATGTGGTGATCTTCCAGTTCAATCCGGAGTCGCTGTCGCGCAGCTTGCAGATCCCGCCGCGCCCGACTGGCGCGACGCAGCGCGAGACCACCCAGGCGGGCGAGAAAACCTTCGAGAAGATTTCCTTCAAGGCGCACTTCAGCGCCGCCAACATGCTAGACGAGGACAAGGCGCTGGCGAAATTGTTCGGCATCGGCCCGCAGTTGTGCGCTCTGGAAAAGATGGTGTTGCCGAGCTCCAAGATCGCGGGCCTGATCGGCGCAGCGATCGATGCGATCGGCGACGCACTCGGCGGTGGGGGCGACGATGCGCAGGCACAGCCGATCCCGCGCGAAAAGTACCCGCGCATCCTGTTCATCTGGGGCCTGACGCGCGTCTTGCCGGTCACGATCGACTCGATGAGCATCTCCGAGCTTGACTACGACTCCATCCTGAACCCGCTGCGCGCCGAGGTCGACATCACGCTCAGCGTCATCGCCATCGACCAGTGCTCCGACGACGTGCTGGCCAAGGGCGCGCTCGAGTACTCGACGATCGCCAAGGAAGCGCAGGCGATCGCCAATCTCGCCAACACGGCCGAGCAGATCGTCGAGCTGATCCCACTGTAGGAGTGCTTATGTTTCTAGCCAACTCGCGCTACACCAAGGTCGCTACGGTCGCGACCACCACCTCAACCGGGGAGACCGTGATCGCGCTCAAGCTGCGCCGGCTAACACCGGTGACCGGCGATCCGCAGATGGTCCAGTCCGGCGATCGGCTCGACCTCCTGGCGCAAGCCCGTACCGGCGACGCCACCCAGTTCTGGCACATCGCCGACGCGAACGCGGCGCTCGACGGCCGCACGCTGGTCGAGACGCCGGGCGACACGGTCATCGTTCCGCGGAGCTGAGCCATGTCTGAACAACGCTTCCGCGTCTTGTTCGGCGACAGCGCCGCGAGCGAGGACGAGCTCAAGCGCATCGAGGAGATCGAGGTTACCCAGGAGATGGATGCCTTCTGGGAAGCCCGGGTGCGCATGGCCTTGTGCCTGGACGCGAACGGCGCCTGGCTGCACTGGCCCGGCGACACGGCCGAGCCGTTCTCCCGCGTGAGGGTCGAGATCGACATCGGCACGGGCCGCTTCGCTCCCCTGATCGACGGGCCACTGGTGAGCGTAGACGCCGGGCTAGATTCGCAGCCCGGCCGCAGCACGGCGACCATCGTCGTGCGCGACGATAGCGCCTTCCTGAATCGCGACGAAGAAGTCGAGCCGCCGTTCGAAAATCGCAGCGACAGCGACATCGCGGAGGAGCTGTTCGGTCGCTTCGAGCAGATCCGAGAGACGCGCATCGAAGGCACCGAAGCCACCCCTGAGACGACCACGCGCCGCGGCACGGTGCTGCAGTTCCTGCGAGAGCTCGCCCGCACCAACGACCGCCACGCCTATGTGTTGCCGGGCGAAGAGCCGGGGGCGAGCATCGGCTGCTTTGTGCCAGACCCCGAGGATGCCGCGGACCTGCCGCCGCTGGTGCTGATCGGCGACGGCCGCAACCTCTCCAACGCCAGCGTCATGCAGGATCCCGACGGCGGCGAGCGCACGCAGGCCCAGGTGCTGCGTGTCGACGACCACGGCGTCACGAGCTTCGAGACCAGTGCCGAAGATCTCGGCTTGATGCGCAACCTGCCGGCGCTTCCGGCCGACCTGACGCCGCGGCGGCTGATGAACCCGTCGGACAACACACGCGAAGACCCCGCCGGTGCCGCCACCGCGCAGGCGCGTCGCAACGGCTACGTCTACACGTTGACGAGCCACGTGATTCCGGGCTGCTACGCCGGCGTGCTCACGCCCTACCAGAAGGTGCGGGTCGACGCCGGCGCGACGCCGTACAGCGGTGACTACCTGATCACCAAGGTGGTCCACCGCATCACGCCGTCGCTGTACACGCAGGAACTCGAAGCCAAGACCGACTCGGTGACCGAGGTCTCGGGCGCCGCGGTTGCCGAGGCCTTGGGCGGCGGCCTGCAACTGTCGGTCTCGGCGAGCGTGGGAATCTTCTGATGAACGATCTGATGGAACACACCGTCGAGCGGCTGGTGGAGCGGGTCGGCTCCAGCTATTTCGGCAAGTACCGCGGCGTCGTAACCGACGTCGACGACCCCAACAACCAGTGCCGCATTCGCGCCACGGTGCCGGCGGTGCTGGGCGAGCAGGCCTGCGGCTGGGCGCTGCCGGCCGCGCCCTTCGCCGGCGACGGACACGGCATGGTGATGCTGCCCGAGCTCGGCTCCGGCGTGTGGATCGAGTTCGAGGCTGGGCGGCTGGACAACCCGATCTGGTCGGGCGCTTGGTGGGCCAGCGGCCAGCGGCCCGACCCGCAAGGCGCGGGCGTTCGCGTCATTGTTTCCGAGAAGGGTCACAAGGTGATCCTCGACGACGAGGCCAACGAGGTGCAGATCGTTCACGGCGACGAGATCATTTCCAAGGTGATCAAGATCACCGACAGCGAGATCGTGCTGACCTGTGGCGCCTGCAACATCACGATCACCAACGAGAACATCTCGTTGAACAACGGCCAGATCAAGATCGGTCTGGCCGGGGTCAGCCTCGTGAATGGTGCAATGAGCTTTGGGGTGCCGCCATGATCCCCATTCTCACGACCACCAGCACCGTGATGTGCCCGCATGGCGGCATGGCGCAGCTGGTCACGACCAACGCCGAGATGTTGATCCGCGGTGCGCCGGCGCTGCTGCAGACCGACCTGCACCCCGTCGTCGGCTGCCCATTCACACCGGTTGCATATTCGCTCTGCGTGTCGATCCGCTGGGTGTCGGGCGCGACGCAGACCTCGGTTCGCAACGTGCCGGTGCTGCTGCAGACGAGTGTCGGCCTGTGCCTGAACGCGGCGCAGGCGCCGCAAGGCACCGCGATCGTTGTGCACGCGCAACAAGAGGCGAAGGGGACGTGACGATGGCGCTCTCGAACGGCCGGCATCTCGCCTTCCCATTTCGCATCGGCAGCGACGGCCGCAGCGTCGCGCCGGCGAACGACGAGGCCCATGTGCGCGACGAGCTGCTGCAGCTGCTGCTGACCAGCCCCGCTGAGCGCCTGTTCCTGCCGGAGTTCGGCGGCGGCGTGCGCAAGCTCGTCTTCGAGCCGGCCTCCGAGGCGCTGCGCGGCGTCGTCAAAGCACGCATCACGAACGGGCTGTCGCGCTGGCTCGGCCACCGCTTGACGGTGGAGCTGATCGATGTCATCTGGGACGACGGCGCCGCGACGCTGGAGGTGACGGTGAGGTACCGGCCCGCCGGTAGCCCGGACTCGCGGGTCGTCAAGTTCCAGCGCAGTTCGCAATAGCAGACACGCGCCATGGCTGCCATCACCTTCCCCGATTTCGTCGATGACCGCGCGGACGTGCTGCAAAGCCACGGCCTCGACGGCCTGGAGCTGGCGCTGGTGTCGCTGCCCCCAGGCCCGAACCCGGCGCATGCCGACATCGACCTGCGCTTTTTCAACGGCCTGCATCTCGCCGCCATCCTTGCCGACATCGGCGGCGACCCGGTGCGCGCGCGCCAGGTCTTCCGCATCCGCGGCGGTTTGCGCATCGAGGCCGGTATTTCGGCCGGCCAAGTGCAGGTCACGTCGGTGGCCGGTATCGATGCGACGCGGCTCGCGCTGCGTGTCGAGCCGGTGGGTGACTACTCGACCTACACGCTGGAGCTCGTCTGGAACGCGAGCTTGATCGATCCCTTCTTCAGCGCGATCGGCTTCAAGTTCCGCCCCGGCTGCTTCACCAACGACTGTGCGCCGGTGCAGTCCGGTCGGCCGCCCGCACCGAACCCCGCGATCTACTACTTGGCGAAGGACTACGACTCGTTCCGCCACACGCTGATGGTGGCGATGGCCGAGCGCGTGCCGGGTTGGGTGAGCACCAGCGAAGCCGATCACGACCAGGTGCTGATCGATCTGTTCGCGGCCGCAGCCGACGAGTTGAGCGACTACCAGGACCGCGTGATGGCCGAGGCCTACCTCGCGACCACGCGCAAGCGGGTCTCGCTGGCGCGCCACGCCCGTCTCGTCGACTACCACCTGCACGAAGGCAACCAGGCCAGCACCTGGCTCGCGGTCGACGTGGTGGCCGGGCAGGCGCCGTTCACGCTGGACGATCAGGAACTGGTGGTGTGGACCGGCGCCAATCCGGCGGAAGACGATGCCGTGTTTTTCGCGAGCCGCCAGCGCCGGCTCGAACCGGCCGCGCGCCAGCGGTTCGATCCGCTGCTCAATCAACTGCGGATGCACACGTGGCGCAATGCGCAGCCCGCGCTGGCGGCCGGTAGCACCAGCGCCGACATCGCGCCGCTGGCGGGCCTGGTGTCGCAGGCGGCGGCGGATGCGCTAACCGACCTCGTCCGCGGCGGCCTCTGGCGGGAGATGCTGATCGCCGAAGTGCTGAACCCGCTGACCGGCGCGGTGGCTGGCCGGCACCGCACGAAGCGGCAGTTGCTGCGACTGCTCGCGGGCGACGACGTCGATCAGGGCGCGGCCGAGTCGATCTTCGATCCGGTCACCAGCACCTGGGTGGTGCGCGTGCACTGGCGCGAAGAAGACGCGCTGCGCTTCGACTTCAGCTTCACCACCTTCTGCCCGGGCCCGCCGCCGGTGAACGTGGAAGACGTGTCGATCTTCTACGGCAACGGGGTGACCGTGCACGAGGGCCGGCCGCTCGAAGTGCACTTCTACGAGCCGGGCAGCCTCCTGCCGACCGAGACGGCCACCGTGAAGCATCGGCACTACGAGCGCATGAACCGTTTCGGCAACGGTCGCGACTGGGTGCTCGCGGAACTACCCGACGAAGGACCGCTGGCGTACCTGCCGCCGACCAGCGGCGCGGCACCGGCCGGCGAAGAGCCGGCGCGGTCGACGCTGTGGCCGACGGTCTCAGCCGTCACGCAACCAAATCCCAAGCCCTCCGTGCAGGTCGAGCTGCCCGGTGGCGCGCTCGAAACCTGGGACGAGGTCGAGAGCCTGCTGCACAGCGACGACTCGGCCGAGAACGGCGACCACTACATGGTCGAGACCGACGAGCGCCGGCGCAGCGTGCTGCGCTTCGGCAACGGCAGCAATGGCCGTCTGCTGCCGGTCGGCTCGACCGTGCACCTTCAGTATCAGATCGGCGGCGGTCACGCGGGCAACATCGGCGCCGATCAGCTCGTGAACATCCAGCCGCTGACCGGCGCCTTGAACGGCGCGGTGGTCGCGACGACGAACCCCTTCGACGTGACCGATGGCCGCGACCCGGAACTAGCCGAACGCATCCGCCGCAATGCGCCCGAGGCCTTCCGCGCGCGCCAGCTGCGCGCCGTCACGCTCGCCGACTATGTGAAGCGCGCCGAAGAGGTGACGGGGGTCTCGCGCGCCGTCGCGCGCTACGCCTGGACCGGCAGCTGGCGCACGGTGCGCATCGCGATCGACCCGGCAGGTTTCACCGCGTTGGGCGACGCGCGCTCCGATGCGTTGTGGGACGAGCTGCGCCCGCGCGTGGCCGATCATCTCGAAGCGGTGCGGCTGATCGGCGAAGACCTGGAACTGCGCCCGCCACGATACGTGCCGCTCGAAATCTCCGTCGTGGTCTGCGCCGGTGAGGCCTACTGGCGCGAGGACGTGCGCTTCGTGCTGGAGCAGGAGTTCTCCGACACCTGGACCTCGGATGGCCGGCGCGGCTTTTTCCATCCCGACGAATGGAGCTTCGGCCAGGCGCTGCACAGGAGCGCGATCGAAGGCCGCATCCATCGTGTCGTCGGCATCGAGCACGTGGTGAGCATCACGATGAACCGCTTCTCCGCGCCGCAGCCGGGCGTGCCTGGCGCGGAGGTGCTGGAGATCGGTTTCGACGAGGTCGTGCTGCTCGCCAACGATCCCAATCACCTCGAACGCGGGCTGATCCGATTCGAGGTGCACGGCGGGCGCCGCTAGCCGACATCATCATGGCCTGCAACCCGCTGATCGCCGATCCCTTCCTCTTCCCCCACCGGGCGGACAACCGCCCCGGGCTGCCCCGCATTGCCTATCGCATCGGCCGCTACGCGGACTTCGTCGAAAAGATGACGCGGGGGATCGATGCCGCATCCGAACTGGCCGCGTGGACGCACCGTGACGCCGATGATCCGGGCATCGCGCTCCTCGAAGGCGCGGCCATCCTCGGCGACATCCTGACCTTCTATCAGGAGCACTACGCGAACGAGGCCTTTCTGCGCACCGCCGCGTGGCGCGAGAGCGTGAGCGAACTGGTGCGGGTGACCGGCTATCGGCTCGCGCCCGGCATCGGCGGCCGCGCGACGCTCGCGTTCGAAGCGCGCGGCGGAAAGCCCGTGACGATTCGCGAAGGCTTCCCAGTCAAGGCCGAGCTCGAGGACGTGGAGATGCCGGCGGATTTCCAGACCGATGCCGAGCTCACCGCGTGGCCGCATCTTGGCCGCTTCAACCTGTACCGCCCACGAGCGTATGACGCGACGCTGGCCGCGAATGTGACGGCGTTCGAGATCGCCAGTGTCGACGGCGCGAGCGATTCGGCAAGTCTCGCGGCATTCGAGCTGAAGCCTGGCGATCGCGTGCTGCTGCTGCCGCCGGAGCCCGGCTATACGTCGAGCGGCTCGACGCTGACGGCGCAGCAAGCGCCGCAGGCGGTCAAGGTCAAGACGGTGACGCGCCTGCTCGGCCGCGTGATCGTCGATATCGACGCGCCGCTCGTGGATGCCTGGAACCAGCCGGTGGTGGCCTACCGCATCAACCGCACGTTCCGGCACTTCGGGCACAACGCCCCAGCCAAGACGATCGTCAACGACACCGACGGGAGCAGGACAATCACGGGCGCGATCGAATCCGACACGCGCTTCGACCGCCACGTCGACCTCAGTCACGACTGCGAGAACACCAGCGCCTCGATCCCGTTGCCGCCACGCGTCGTCCCGCTGGACTCGGAGGTCAGCGACCTCACCGCCGGCACACGCGTCATCGTCGAGACGAAGGTGGCGGCCACGAGCGGGAGCACGCGCCGCGGGCTCACCGTCATGCGCCGCATCACCGCGCTGAGCGGGGGCACCGCGGGGTTCGGCAACGTAACCGGACCGAGCACGCAGATCACGTTGCATGCGGCGCTGGTGAAGCACGACATGAGCCCGTCGCCGTTGAGCGACGTCCGCGATTACCGCATCCACGAGGTCACGAGTCCGCCGTTGACGCTGAAGCCGGTCTCCGACCCGTCAGGTGCAGCCTTCGCTAACGGCACCAACGCGCTGCGCTTCTGGGGCACCGTGACGGAAGTGCAGGCGATCGCGGGCCGGCGTCTCTTCATGTCGCACGCCGACGGCCGAACCGTCGAACTGGTCTGCACCAATGAGGCGACCGACTTCGTGCCGCCGACGCCCAACGTCGCGAAGATGTGGCCGCTGACCTTCGACCGCCCGCCGACGCCCTTCGTGCGCGCCGACTTCGACGAGGCCGCACCCACGGTCACCGTGTTCGGCAACCTCGTCGACGCATCGCAGGGCAAGGCCGAGCGCGACGCGGTGCTCGGCAACGGGGACAACCGGCAGATGTGGCAGACGTTCCCGCTGCCGAAGTCGCCGCTGACCTATTTCCTGTCGGCCGGCGGCACTCCGCCGCACACACCCGAGCTCGAAGTCTGGGTCAACGGCCGCCTGTGGACGCGTGTCGACGCGTTCTACGGCCACGGGCCGGAACAGATCTACATCGTGCGCGAGGACGCCGAGGGCCGCAGCTTCATCCAATTCGGCGACGGCGAGACCGGCGCGCGGCTGCCGTCCGGGCTGAAGAACGTCGTCGCCGTCTACCGGAGCGGTGTCGGCGCGCATGGCGCGATCAAGCCCGATGCAACGCCCGCCGCCAGCGAGAGACAGCCCGGCTTCGACAAGGTGACGCTGGCCGGCATCGTGTCCGGCGGCTCTGAGCCCGAGGACGGCGAGAAGGCGCGCGAGGCCGCGCCCGGCAAGGTGCAGAGCCTGGGACGGCTGGTCAGCATTCGCGATTACGAAACCGAGACGCTCGGGGTGCCGGGGGTCGTGACCGCGGCCGCCGCGTGGGACCTCCACGCTGGCGTGCCGGCCGTGATTCTGCGCGTGCTGCTCGAGGCCGGACGCGAGGCCGAATTCAGCGACGTGCGCGCGACGCTCGCGCACGCGCAGCGGTGCCATGGGCCGGACCGCTTTCCGCTCGTCGTGCAGCAGGCGCTGTTGCGCTACGGCTTCGTCGACATCAGCTACGCGCGCGATCCGAGCTACCGGCAGGAAGATGTCGAAGCCGATCTGCGCGCGGCGCTCGGACTGGTCGGCGACGCGCAGCACGAGCGAAGCGGCCTGTTCGGCTTGCGCGCGCGCCGCCTCGGCGATCGCGAGTACGCGAGCCGCATCGAAGGCTGCGTGCAAAACGTGGCAGGCATGCTGTGGTGCAAGGTCACCGCGCTCGGCCTGTTCGCGGCCGGCGTGACCGATCCGGACTCGCTGGTGCTGCCGGCGTTACCGCGCCCCTTGTCGGCCGTGCTGCCGTGCAGCCCGCATGAGCTGCTGCAACTGGCCACGCAGCACTTCACGCTGACCTCCGTCGCCGAAGCTTCCGCAGGGGAGTGTGCATGAGCTCGCTGCCCAACGTCCCGCTGTTCGAGCGCCTGCCCGAGATCTACCGCACGCGCGACACCGAGCAGACGCCGCCGAACCAGCTGCGCACCTACCTGGCCGCGATCGAAGAGCCTTTCGGCGCGCTGCACGAGAACATCGCGCAGCTCTACGAAGATCTCTTCATCGACACCTGCGACGACTGGGTCATCCCCTATCTTGCGGACTTGCTCGGCACGACCCACCTCAAGGGCGAGCCGCGCACGCTGCGCGCCGACGTGGCTGACACGATTGCCCTGCGCCGCCGCAAGGGCACGCTAGGTGCGATCGAACGGCTCGCGGTCAATCTCACCGGATGGGCCTGCCGCGGCGTCGAGTTGCGCGAGAACCTCGGCTGGTCGCAGCACCTGAATCATCAGCGGCCGGACGCCGGCGGCGAGCCGCCGTACGGCGATCCGACGCTGACTCGCTTCCACGTGCCGCGCGGCGGCACCGCACCCATCCGCGACCCGGCCGCGTTGGCGCTGTTGGGTACGCCCTTCGACAACTTCGCTTACACCGCCGATGTGAAGCCGGCGATCGACGACGCGAGGCACATCAACCTGCCCAACCTCGCGATCTTCTTGTGGCGGCTCGCGGCGTATCGGCTGCCGCGCGTGTTGCCGCTGGCCAAAGGCGTCAGCGATCTCGGCGCCCAGCCCGCGGGCCTGGCGCAATTCGCGCTGCGCTTCGACCTGCATCCGCTGGACATCCCGGTGCGCCTGTTCAACACCAGCCGCCCCGGCTTCCTGCGCGCCGGCACCTCGGGCGGCGTGGTCTCGCCGCTGACCGAAGCCGACGCGGTGCCGGGACCGATGCTCGATGCGCGGCTGACCAGCGACACGCCGGCGGGCCACCCCGAGGCGTACGTGCGGGTCGACTCGTACAACGCGGCCGCCGTACCGCCCACGGGCTTTGACCTCGGCGACGTCGGCCTGCACCTGTTCATGCCGCAGACGCTGACGCCGCTCCTGATCCCGCCGCCGCAAACCGAATGGCGATGGATCTTCCGTGGCGACAACCTGTGCGCCTGGGAAACCGGACTGCGCCGGCCGCTGCGCAGCGGCGAAATCGTGATCGACCCCGACATCGGCCGCGTGCTGATCGGCCTCGACTCCGAAGCGCAAGCCGACGAGTTGATCGTCACGGACAACGGCAATCTCGTTTCCCGCCTGTTCGTGAGCTTTACCTACGGCGCCGTGGGACCGGTTGGCGCACACCCGGTGACGCGAACCGTTCCTGCCGCCGATCCCGCCATCGACCTGCGCCGCGTCGGCGACGTCGCGGGTGGCATCACGCTGCAGGCGGCGTTGAACGGGCTCGCCGTCGCGACGACGCCGGTGGTCATCGAGATCCACAACAGCCTGGTGCACCGTGTCGACTTATCGCCGCTGCCGGGCACCATGATCGACGGCACGCTCTCGCTCCGCCTCGCGCAATCGCTGACGATCCGCGCCGCCGGTGAACACCGGCCGATCGTGCTGCTGACACAGCCCTTGTCGCTGCGGCCGGTGTCGGCTGGCGCGGCCACGCCGTTCGAACCGCAGGTGCGGCTGGAAGGCCTGTACATCGCCCCCGACGAGGCGGTGCCGTTCCCCGCCGGCCAAGCGCTGATCGATCGCGCCGCCGTGGCGCGGCTGGAGATCATCGGCTGCACGCTCGCGCCGGGCGGGCACAACCTGCGCGACGGCAGTCGTGCGGCCATGCAGCCGGCCCTGCGCCTGGTCAACGGCTATGGTTTCGCCGACGCGGCCGACGTCGACGCCTTCGTGCCGACGCCCGACATCGTGATCCAGCGTTCCATCACCGGCACGCTGGCCGTCGACGAGCGCTACCGCCTCGACATCGAAGACACCATCGTCGACGCAGGCTTGGGCTTCTCCGATGCGGCGACCGGCCTGTTCGCCATCGCCGCGGCCACGGACCCGGCCAACGCGTGGGGGGCACCGCTCGACTTCGACGGCCTCACCTGTTTCGGTCCGGTGCGCGTGGCGGCCGTCGGCGGCTTCGGCGGCATCTTCACGCAACGCTTCGAGGTGCTCGACAACCAGCACGGCTGCATCAAGTGGAGCGCGTTCAGCGGCGACGCCGACCGCCTGCCGCCCAACCATTTCTGCGTGCACGCACCCGATGCACGCACCGTCTTCACGTCCGAACGTTTCAACGACCCGGGCTATGCCCAGCTCGCGCGCGAGACCGACCGCCGCGTGCGCGAGCTGGGGCCCGACGACGACGCGATGGGTGCCTTCGGCTTCCTGCTCGAAGCGCACAAGTGGACCAATCTGCAGGTGCGGCTGCGCGAGTTCATGCCGGTCGGCGTGTGCCCGCTGGACGTGCCGATCACCTAGACACGAAAAGGGATCTCCCATGAAAGGCGACTTCTCCAAGCTCCATTTCGACCCCCACGAGCACGACCGCGGAGTGAGCCCGGCGAGCCACGGCTTACTGCGGAATATCAGTGGCGTACTGCACCAGCAGGGCCGTGTGATGAGCGATACCGACCTCGCCGAGGGTGAGTTGATCGAGATCGGCTGGGAGGCACAGGCCGGACGCGACATCATCGGCGCGGGGATCTGCGCCGTGCCAAGCTCGCAGCCCGACAGTTTTCGCATCGAGTCGGCCTTCGTCAGCGGTGCCGAGGTACACGTCACGGTCCGGCCAGGCCGAGCGTGGGTCGATGGTATTCTGACACGACTCGCCGGCACGCTAGCGGATCCTTTGGCTGCGGTCGAGCGGCTTGCCACTTACTTTGGCCCGCCGATCGCCGATCCGCAACCAGAGCCGACCACCATCGATGACGATGTACGCGATGCCGTGATCCTCGAGGTATCCGAAGAGGCGCTGCACGGCTTCCAGTACCCCGAACGGCTGATCGAGCCGGCGCTGGGCGGGCCGGATACCGCCGAGCGCGCTTACGTCAACTTCCGCTTCCGGCTGCTGCGCTTAGACGAAGGCGAAGACTGCAACACGATCCTCGACCGCTTGCGCGACGATCCGGCCAGCAAAGGCCGGCTCAGCGTCACGCTCGCACCGGTTGTGGCGCTGGCCGGCGACTGCCCGGTGGTGGGCAGCGGCGGTTACACCGGGTTCGAGCACCACCTGTATCGCATCGAGATCGCCGATACCGCGCCGGCCGACCCGGCGCGTTTCAAATGGTCGCAGTGGAACGGAGGGCTCGTCGGTCGCGGCCGCTTCGATTCGACAACCGACCCGGACCGCGTGATCATCGACGCCGGTCGCGCCGCGATCGTCAACTCCGGACTCACCGAATTCTATCTCGAGGCGCTACAGTACGACGAGCTGATCGGCGCCTGGACTGTCGTCTACGGCACCATCGCCACGCTGAACACCGACCACGACCTCGAGCTCGCGGCGCCGGCCAGCTTCGGCGCGATGCCTTCGACCACCGAGTCGGTGTTCTTACGGCTGTGGAACGGGATCGCCGATGTTGCCAACTCGGTCGAGCTGCGCGACGGGATCCGCCTGGTATTCGATGCCCCCGTCGCCGGCAATTACCGGCCCGGCGACTACTGGACCTTCACGGTCCGCGCCGGCGAAATCAGCAATCCGCCGGTACTGATCGATGACGCGCCGCCCACCGGGATCGTCTATCATCGTGTGCCGCTGGCCGAGATCAACTGGACTGGGCGGTTAAACACGACGATCTCGGGTTCCATCGAGGACTGCCGCCACCCCTTCCATCCCCTCACCCGCCTCGTGACCTGTTGCACGCGTCGGGTCGGCGACGGGATCCAGAGCCATGGTGAGTTCACCTCGATCCAGTCGGCCATCGACAGCTTGCCCGTCGCCGGCGGTCAGATCTGCGTGTTGCCGGGGACCTATACCGAAAACGTGCGGATCACGAATCGTCGCGATGTGATCCTCTCGGGTTGCGGGAAGCGCTCGCGGCTGATCTCCAACCCGCCGCAAGAAGAGTTCGGGCAGGCCGATCCCGTCATCCAGATCACCAATTCGACGGGGATCTGGATCGAATCCTTGGCGGTCGAGGCACACGGCACCGGCTATGGGATCCTGGTCGAAACGCAGGTGGGTGGCGACCTAGACCAGCGGCCTTTACCGGTGTTGGATATCGTCCTCACGAAGTTGTCCGTTCAAGCCGCGATGCGCAGCGCCATCGAGGTGCGCGGCGCGCGATTGGTGACGATCGAGCACTGCGACATCGAGATGCGCGACGTGGCCGGCAGCTGGCCGGGGGTGTTCGTCACTGCCGACGATGTGCTGATCGAGCGCAATACGATCCGCGTGCTCCCGTTACGCCAATTGACCAACACATTGACCACCTTTGTGGCCGTGGGGGGTGTCGGACTCGGCGGGCTGCAGATCGGCGGCACCTCGGAGCGGGTGCGGATCATCGACAATCTAATTCAGGGCGGCCGCGGCAACGGCATCACGTTGGGCTCGGTGATCGTCGTGAACGCCGACGACCAGGACACCGGTATCATCATCGCCTGGCCCATCTTTCCCGATGATCCCTGCCAGCCATGCCGGCCGGGAGACTCCCGTTTCCCCGACCCCGATGACGGCGAAGGCGGCGAGGGTCGCATCCGCACGCGCTCGGCTGGGCCGCTCTACGATATCCACATCGAGCGCAACCGGATCCTCGACATGGGCATGAACGGGATCGGTGTCGCGACCTTCTTCAATCTCGATAGAGTGGATGAATTCATCACTGTCGAGCACCTCAGGATCGTCGCTAATGGCATCCGCGGCTGCCTGAGGCGCCCGCTTGCTCCTATCGATGCGGCCATGATCAACAGCATGAGTTATGGGGGGATCCAGCTCGCCGATGTGTCCTATCTCCTCATCCGCGAGAACCTCATTGAGGACAACGGTCCGAGCCATCTCGAACCGGTCTGCGGCGTCTTCGTGCTGCACGGGGAAGGCATCGAGATTTCCGCGAACCGGATCCTCAACAACGGCGCGAAAACCGCGGAACCGGCCACCCAAGCCAAGGGCGGTCGGCGCAGCGGGATCCACATCGTTTACGGGATCGCCCCGAGGATCGCAACGGACTTCGGCGATCTCAGCTTCCCGGTGCAGAACGGCGTACCGGCGCTCAAGGTGCACGACAACATCGTGAGCCAACCCTTGGGTCAGGCGCTGGCGGCGGCTGCGCTCGGTCCGGTGTCGGTGCAGGGCAACCAGCTCACCAGCCGCGGCGTGGTCTTGCGCTCCGAGCCTGCGTTGCCCACCTTCCTGGGTGCGACGGTGTTGATTTTCAACCTGGGCCTGTCGAACGAAGCCTACTGGCAACTCCTGGCCTTCAGCGCGGTCAAGAACGGCCAGATCACGACCAAGATCGCTCCCAGCGTCAGCAACGATGAGGTCGTTCTGGTCCAGCCAGGATTGGATGACGTGCGCATCGGCCAGTACCTCGCCAACGGCAATGTGCTGTTCTGCGATAACCAGTGCGTGCTGGATCTGCTGGAGCGCGGGACGGGCCTGGCCTTGGCTTCGGTGACTATCCTAAGCCTCGATGACATCGGCTTCCATAACAATCAGTGCGACTGCAACCTGTTCGATGACTTTGTGATCTCGCAGGCGTTCCTATTTGGTATCTCGCTCCGGGTCAGCGACAACCGTTTCAAAGAAGGGATTAACCATGCCCTCTACTCGGCGGTGACGTTTGGCGTGCTAAATACCACCACAGATAATCAATCCACCCACTGTCTGCTCATCCGCGGCTGGCCGGGTCTCACGGTGAACCAGCCGAACCTTGTCCTGCTCGCCGGCGGTACCAACCCGGAATTCTGTGGGCGTTTTGGACGGTTGATTACAAACTTTGGCCAGAAGGGGGTGATCACCAATGGCTAGCCGGACAGAAACCAAACGGATCCCATTCAACACAATCTCCCAGGCGCTGGACCAGAGTATCGCCGGCGCCGATCCCGCGCGCGCCGTCGGCTTGCAGGACCTGCACCGGGTGCGGGCCGCCAAGACCACGGGCATGGAACGCGAGCAGGCACGGTTGAGCCAAAAACTCGGCGCCCGCGATCCGCGCGTGCTTGCGCTCAACCAGCGCATCGAGTCGAACCGCAGCTTCGTCCGCGATCTCTCGATCGAGATTGACCACGCCCGAACCGAGGCACCGGTCGCCGATGAGAATACCTGGATCGTGCACGGCTTCGTGCGCGACAAGGATCTCACGGGTGTCCCGAACCTGACGGTCGCGATCTACGACGAGAAGGGCACCTGGATCCAGGCGCTCGGCTTCGCCTGCACCGATGCGCGCGGCTACTTCAAGCTCAGCTTCAGCCGTACGGATAAGACCGAAGACTCGGAGAAGCCTACGGTCTCCATTGCTGCCGTAGCAGGAACAGCGACGCGCGGCCCCGAGGTCTTCATCCACGTCCTCGACAAGACCGGCACGCACATCTGCATCGATAAGCGCCCGCTCACACCTCAGCTCGGCAATGTCGATTACCGCGAGATCATTCTCGGCAACGGCACCTGCCGGCCGCCGGAGGATGCCACCGCACCCAAGCCTGGGCCACAGGATCCGGCGGGACCTGTCGTTACCCGGCCGCCACACGTCGAGGGACTCGTTACCCCTCCCGCGCGGCCGGCACCGACCCCGCCAGGGCCCAGGCCGCCCGCGCCGACGCCCGCACCGCAGCCGCCGGCGCCCCAACCACCCGCGCCGCAACCACCGGCGCCCCAACCACCCGCGCCGCAACCACCGGCGCCCGTGCGCACGCCGCTCAACAAGCTCGACATCGATGAAACGACGCGCAAGCTGCTGATGGAGGGCGGCATCCGCGACATCGAAGGCGTCCTCGAAGCCGAGCCGGAAAATCTGGCCACCATCGTCGGCAGCAAGGACATGGCGAAAAAGCTGATTCAGATGGCCAGGCAGCTGCTCGGTTCGACCGCGACCGCGCCGCCACCGCCACCGAAGGTGCGCACCGACCTGGCCGCGCTTGGCGTGGATGCGCCCTTGCGCAAGAAGCTCGAGGACGGCGGCGTCCGCGACGTCGAGGCCATGCTCGAGGTCGGTCCGGCGAAGCTGGCCCAGATCGTCGGCGACCGGGCCGCCGCGGCCAAGCTGACCGAGACGGCCCGCAATGTGCTCGCCGGCACACCGGCGCCGGCCCCGACCAGCGGTGTGGGCCGACCGACGGGGAAGAAGACCACGTCGAAGAAACCCAAGTGACCGTGGCCCTCGCATGACCGCCGCACGAGCCGCCGTCGCAACGCCCGCCGCCAAACCAGCGACGCGCGCGGCGCGGGTGGCGGCTGGGCCGCTGCAGCCGGTGCAAACAGAGGCGGCACCGCCAGACACCGCGGGCCTGTTGCGGCCGATCTCGCGCTGTGCCTGCGGAGGTGGTTGCCCGCGCTGCACGCCCTCGCGCGACGCGGGCGGCGAACGATCGTCGACCGATCTCCATGAACGCGAGGCGCAGGCCACCGGCGCGCGCATGCTCCAATGGCCCGCGTCGCATTCGGCCGTGCCAGCTTCGACGGGCACACATGCTTCACGCGCGGACTCCGCCGCCCCGGCGAGCGCAAGACAGCGCGCGAGAACTTTGCCGCCCGCCACCGGGCCTCCCAAGACTCGCCGCCGCCCCGTGGCCACCACGGCCGGGCCACGCTCGCTGGCCGCCGGGCGATCGCTGACCGCGCTCGAACGCGAGCGCTTCGAACTGCCGCTCGCGCGCGACTTGAGCGGCGTGCGCGTCCACGATGGTCCACCCGCGGAAGCGGCAGCCGCCGAGCAGCACGCCCATGCCTTCACCTACGGCAGCCACGTGGTGCTGGGACGGGCCGCGCAGAGAGCGCCTGAGAGCATGCGACTGGCCGTGCTCGCCCACGAACTGGTCCATGTCGGCCAGCAGGCCGGCGCGCTCGCGGCGAACGACGACCGTTTCGACCACCAAGCGCGCGCACCTCCCCACCGCGAGATCGTCCCGCACCTGAGCCCCGCGCCGTTGGGCGTGATGTGTCTCTCCGAGGACGACGATTCGATCATTCCCCGCTGGGCCTCCGATGCCGCCGGCGCCGTCGCCGACGCGGGTGCGGGTGCCTTCGACGCTGCCGCCGAAGCGGCGGGCAGCGTGGGGGAGTTCGCCCTCGACACCGCCGCCGTGGTGGTGGATCAACTCGCCCCCGGCTTGCTGCCGTTTCTGAGGGGCGGCGCGCTCGGCCAGTTGACCGACCTGTTCTGCAGCGGCATCGACACACTGCTGGGCACATGGTTCTCGTCGCTCGACGAGATCGATTTCATGTCGGCAATCGAGACCACCTTCACGACGCTGGCCGAAGGCGTGCGCAAACTGCAAGGAACGATCGGCAGCACTGCCTCCGAAGCGGTCGGTACCGTGCTCGGCCCGCTGATCGAACCCTTGCAGGTATGGGGCGGCCCGCTGGTGGAGACGATCCAGTCGGTCGCCACCACCGTCAACGAACTGTTCAGCGGCGTCTGGGACGGGCTCGCGGTGCCGGCGCTGGACATGCTGCAACGCTTCGGCGGTGCAGTCTGGCAGGGCTTCAACGACCTAGTCGGCTGGGTCTGGGACCTCACCGCACCGATACGAACCGGAGCCGAGACCGCGTGGAACTGGCTGCTCGAGACCTTCGACCTGGCCTGGGACAGCACCTCCGGCGTGCGCGACTGGCTCGGTAAGATGGCGTCCGCTGCCTGGACCGCCTTCCTCGAAACGATCGAGCCGATACGTGAACCGCTGATGGCGGCCGGCGGCATCGCGCTGCTGCTGTCGCCGGTGGGACCGATCGTCGTGCTCACGCAGGTGGTACCGCCGCTATGGGAAAAGATCACCTGGCTGTGGAACAACTGGAATACCGAGGACATCCTCGTGCGCGCACAGGATGTGTTGCGCGACGACATCCTGCCGGCGATCCTCGGCACCGTGAGCGGTGTGGCCTCGGCCATCGGCGGCGCCGCGTCCTGGTTGGCGGGACTGGTGGGCGAATTCGGCAGCGCGATGAGCGGTGTGCTCGGTGCCTTCGGCGCCAACCGCTGCCTGAGCGCCGTGACGACCTACCTCAACGGCGTGGCCGGTCAGTTCAATCGCCTCGCGGCGTGGGCCGAGTCGGGCTTCGCCGGGCTGTCGGAAGCGCTGCAGGCGGTGTTCGACGCGCTGGTCGCATTCTTCCGGCCTATCCTCGATTTCCTGGTGCGGCTCGTGATGGTGGCCCTCAACCCGCCGATGCTGCCGTTTGCGATCGCTGCTGCGATCTGGCTGCTCTGCCCGGATCGCCTGAAGCCGCCGGTGATCGATTTCGTGGTGGACCTGCTGATCGCTTTCGTCGACGGCTCGACGGCCTTGCTGATCGGCCTGAGGCCGATGGCGCTGGTCCTGCAGGCCGGCGTGCTGGGCTTCCTGCGCGAACTGCGCAGCGGCGAGAACATCAGCGACCAGCGGCGCATCGACGCCTCGAACAAGATTGCCAACCTGGCCGCTGGCGGCGGACCCGCGTTCGTGCTCGGATTCGCACTCGGGTTCCTGCACGGTGTGATCGATGGCGTCATCGATCCCTTCCGGCTGATCTTCCTGATCGGCAGCGTGCTGGTGGCGGGAGCGCAGGCCATCGGCAGGGCGCTCGCACCGTTCGTGCTGTCGACGGTGCCCGGCGCAGCGGCTGCAGTCGCAGGCGTGCGCGAATCGCTGGCCGTGCCGCCGTCGACAGCAGCGCCCGCCGCTGCGCCGGCAGAGGGAACGACCCCAGACGCGCGCACCGCACCCGGCGCTACCTCCGGCGCCGCGGCGGGTACTGCCTCCGAGGCTGAGGCCCCCACCGCTGCGCCGCCCGGCGCCGGCGCGAGCGCCGAAGAACTGCCGCTGCTCGAAGCAATGCCAGGCGATCGCAGTGACGCGGAAATTGCCGCAGCACTCGGCCCAGGCATGGCGGCCGAGGTCGCCGGGGCCGCGGCCGAACCGTCGGTCGACGAGGCCGCGCTAGCCGGGGAGATGCGCGGCGAGATGGAGACCGAAGGCGCAACGGTCGGCGGACTGGCTCGTTTGCTCGGTGACGCCTGGGAGTGGATCATGCGAGGCAGCGAGGGGCTGGGGCGCAGCGCGGCGAACGCGTTCATCGACTTCATCCTGCTGCCGGACTTTCAGCTCGGCCGCAAGCTCGGCTTCGTCACCGGCTTCCTCGCGCTGCAGGCGCTGATCATCTATCTGACCGTCGGCGGATACGCGGCGCTCGAGGCGACGGCGCCCTTGTGGCGCCAGTTGCTCGCGCTGTTCCTGCGTTTCCTCGATCTCGGCGGCGAAATCCTGGGCCTCTTCGGCCGCGCATTGCGGCCGCTGCGTGGTCCTTTGCTCAGAGGTTTGGGCGCGGCGCGCGGCATGCTGAGCCGCTTCCGCTTTGCCCGCGGGTTGATCGAGCGCATCGAGCGGCTGGCGGGGACTTTGTTCCGGTTCGGTGACGAGGCGGCACAGGTCGGTACGCGCGGTGCGAGCGAGGCGGCGCAACAGACGGCCGAAACGGCTGCCACGCACACGGGCACCGCCGTGACCGACACCGCTGCCACACGCGCCGCGGGCCAAGCCGAGGGCGTGGCAGCGCGCGAATCGGGCGAGCGTGTCGCGCGCGACGCAGCCGAAGCAGGCGAGCGGGCCTCCGTCGACGCCGCGGACGATCTGGGGCCAGGCGGACTGCGCGCTGTGGAGGAGCCGGGCGTACCCACGGTGCGCGACGACGCGTTGCGGGCGGTGGAATTCCCACGCGCTATGGCCGAAGCGGTGGCCATCGAAGCGGTGCAAGATGCGATACCGCACAACCCGGTGTCGGTGGCACTGGGCGTTCTCATGCTTCTGAAGCGCCGTTACCGCTGGATAGACCAGTTCAATGCCCGGCTCATCGGGCCGGGAACCTACGAGATCGCACTGGTGGCCAGCCCCGGCACGCCGGTGGGCCGCTACACGCCGGACGGCCTCTCGCCGGAGACCGAGGCTCGCTTGCAGGCGCTGATCGACGAAGCCCGGCGACAAGGCCTGGAGCCGGATGCGGCGAGTTTGCGACGGTTCGCCGAGACCGACCCGGATGGATTCGCAGCGGCCGTCGCCAACGTAGACGCGGCCGCCGCAAGCGAGGCCGCTCGGGAAAGCGCAGCGCGTGCCGGCACCGTCGAATCGCACGTGGCCGACGAGGTCGCCGCCGTTCAGGAGCGGGCACACCTAGCCGCCGGGAAGATCGGTGACCCGCACTCCGTCAATCCGACGCCGGGTGGCCAGCGGCAGCGCGTTGCCACCGAGGCGGGCAATCTGGTCCACAGCCGGCGTAACGCCGAAGCCCTGCGCGACCAGTTGGGCAACGCACCGGTACCCGGTCAGTTCGCGGCCGACGTGGCTGCGGGCGACATCATCACGCTCGACCGGATGCCCGACCACTTGCTGGCGGAGGTGCCGCTGGGCATCACCTCACGCGTGGACCGCATCACCAGGGTGCTGAACGAGGTGGACGGGATCATCTACGACCTCAAGCCCAACACCGTGGGAGCCATCAACGGCGGGTTCGAGCAGCTGATGCGCTATGTGAACCTGGCCAACAGCCAGCAGTGGGGCGGTCGTACCGATTGGCGTGGCGTCATCGTCGTCTACGACGCCGCAAGCGCACGGGCCTTCATCCCGCCCCGATGACAGAAGGAGGTAGCGGCCATGAGATCGACCACGCAGTTTGCCGACCGAGGACACTTCCCACCGGGGCGGCGCCGTGGCTCTGCTATGGCCTCGACTTCTGCAAACGCTGCTTCCGCCGACCGCGTGAACCGGGCTGGTTCGGAGATGCGATGTCCCTGCGGCGGCGATTGCCCGCGTTGTGCAGGATCCGGCCAACCGCTCGCCGCGCCTCTGCGGGTGTCGATGGAATCGCGCCTGGGCACGCCGCTGGCCGACGTGCGCATACACACCGACTCCTCGGCCGCCGCCGCGGCGGCACAAGCGAATGCCCGCGCCATCACGATCGGCGCTGACATCTTCTTCGGCGCCGGGCGCTTCGCACCACACACCACCGAAGGTGCAACTCGGGTGGCGCACGAGCTCGTGCATGTCGAGCAACAGCGCAACGGACAGCGCGCCTGCAAGCGCTCCGAGTGCCGAACGCGAAGCCCGCGAACTCAGCGCGGCGGTAGCCGCCGGTGCACGGGTCAGCGTGCGCAGCGCCGCGCCGCGGGTCATGCAGCGTGACGGCCCGGAGTCGGAGGGCAGCACGGGGCCAGCGCTTACGCCGCCCGCCGGACCGCGGCTGCAGCTCGACCCCGAGATCGAACGCATGATGCTGCAGCACTACATCCGCTGGTGGCTGGGCACCACATTGGTCACCGGTGATGCACCGAGCACATTGCCGGCGGCGCCCGATCCGGATGCCTACTCCGATCCCGAGGTCTCGGCCCATGCGCCGACCTTGCCCAGCATTCCCGGTTTGCCGCCGGCGTCGATCTGGTCGCAGCTACCGCTCACGCCGCCGCCGCCCGACCCGCTGTTCCTCGAACCCGATGTCGGGTCGCTGTTCAGCGGCTTCGGACAGCGCGGTGCGCCGGTCGGCGCCGGCGACAGCGAGGTCGTGTTCGACATCTACCGACGCAATGCGGCGATTGCCCGCGGCCTGCCGGACCTGCGCGGCATGGCGCCGCGGTTCCTCCAGCCGCTGATCCCGCTCACTTGGCGGCGCGACATCACCGGCGCCCTCACCGGCGCAGCAATCGGCGACGGCCTGAAGCGTAACTACATGACGCCGATCGAGGTGTCGGACCAGGCATTCCAGGGCATGACCGGCGCCAGCACGACGGTGATCCCGCTGCCGTCGATATCGTTCGACCTTGATTGACCATGCCCAAACCGAGGCACTAGTCGCCGATGATGATACCTGGCTCAGCTTCTCGCACGCCAAGCTCGGAGAAGGAACAAGCAGCTTTAACCACTACGGCTGCAAGCACCGTGGCGGCTACGCGCGGCCCCGAGTTCTTCATCCACCGCCTCGACAAGGCGGGCACGCACATCTGCATCGACAAGCGTCCCCTCACACCACAGCTCGGCAATGTCGATTACCGCGACATCATTCTCGGCAACGGCACCTGCCGGCCCGCGGAGGATGCAACCACACCCAAGCCTGGACCGCAAGAACCGGCGGGACCAATCGTTACTCGGCCGGTACCCGTCGAGGGACCCGTTACCCAGCCCGCGCCGACGCCGAGGAGTAGGCGAACGACGAGACCCGAAGGCGAGTGACACGCTAGGAGGCAATTCCATGGGACATGCATTACACGTCGCAGAAAAATCGCCCTCACAATCGCCAAGGCGCACTTCAAGCCACGCGCCGATGATCATGCGGCAGCCTGCGCCAGCGAGCCAAGACATACTCCAGCCCAAAGCCGAACGGTGCGCCTGCGGCGGTTCTTGTCCGCGCTGCCGCGAGCATTCGCCGCTCCAAACGAAACTGGCGGTCGGCGAGCCGGGGGATGCGTATGAGCGGGAGGCGGATCGAATCGCCGATCAGGTGTTGGCAACGCCAGCACATCCGGTCGTCGATGGCGCACCACCGCGTATCCAGCGCTTCGCGGGGCAAGCGACCGGTCAGGCGGCGGCTGCGCCCCCTAGCGTAGACCAGGTGCTCGCCAGTCCCGGCAGACCCCTGGAGCCGGTGCTCCGGCAGGACATGGAGCAACGCTTCGGCCACGACTTATCCCGAGTGCGGGTGCATTCCGGCGCGGCTGCCGAGCGCTCGGCTCGGGACGTTAACGCCCAGGCGTACACCGTGGGGCGCGACATCGTCTTCTCTGCAGGACAGTACGCGCCGGTGACGTCCGCGGGCCGGCGCATGATCGCTCATGAGCTGGTGCATGTGGTACAGCAGTCCAAAGCCAATGCGCCGGGTACAGTGCAGCGACAGGCAGGCGGTGGAACGCCAGCGGGTGGTGCGCCGGCTGGCGGAGCGCCTGCCGGGGGAGCACCCGCTCCGGCAACCGGGCCAGCGCTCTCCGTGAAGTACAACGGTTGCGCGCGGCCGCCCTACACGCTCGCCACCATTCAGGCTGCGGCTCAAGCGGCCTACAATGCGGTGCTCACGACCAACTGCATCCGTAGCCCTGCGCTTAGAAACGAGATCCTCAGCGAGTTCAGTCAGCTAATAATCGATTGTGAACAGGGAGACAGCAGCGATCCTTGCGGTCGGGCTATGTACGTCTTTAGCCACACTGCAAATCTCTTCCCGGACTCCCTGACCGCGACCTGTGGACCGCTGGAGTCGACCCTCCTGCACGAGGTGGTACACCTCACTGAAGTGCGGCTGTGGGGCCACGGAGACCTGGCGGGCGCCTGTGAGGCATCCTGCTTTGGTTGGGGTAGCGGCGATCCCGCCAAATGCACGGATGAAGGCAAGGTGCGCCACGGCCCGAGCTTTGCCTTGGGGCTGGGGTCTGGGGCCACCGGTACGGGGGCCTTTGGCAGAGTCGGTTACGACGTGGTCAAAAGCTGGGTGGCAAGCTCGTTTTCGCTCGGCCTGCGCCTGGACGTGCCGTTGTCGGACCGGGAATCGTTCGTGCGCGCGGGGCTGGAAGTGGGAGCCAACCATCAGTTGCTCGGCTCGCTCTACGGCCGGCTGTTCACCGGACTGTCGGTCCCCTGGCCGCCGGGAAGCCGGCCGCCCAGCCTCTATCTAGGCGCGGGTCTCGGGCTCGATTTGGGGCGCACGCAGTTGGAGCTGCTCTACGACGTGCTGGACGTGCAGTCCAAGGACGCAAGGACGCACCAGCTCATGCTCGGCGTCGGCTTCCGGTTCGGGAAGTAGCAAGCGTAGATTCTATGTTGGGTTGTCAACCTTTTTTCCGAGCAGTGCTGGGTTGAAGGGGGTGTTGGAGTTCCAGACAGCGAAGGCCACGCGGACGATCTTTCGGGCCAGTGCGCAATGGGCGGCGGTCTTGGAAAGGCCTTTGGCAAGGAGGTTGGTGAAGTACGGCTGCCAGGCGCGGGTGCGGGCGCCGCTGACGGCGGCCAGATAGACAAGCCGCCGTTCTTCGGGGTTGCCCCGTTTGGAGAGCGTGCGCTTGCCCGTGAACGTACCTGATTCTTTGGGACGCGGGTCGAGGCCGTAAGCGGCGACGGCAGCGTCGCTGTTGGGGTAGGCGATGCGGTCGAAGCGCTGGGCGAGCGCGATGCTAACGAGGGGGCCGACACCGGCGATGGATTGCAGACGCTGGCGGCGCTCTTCCAGCGCTGGGTTTTCGGCCAAGCGCGCCTTGAGCTGCCGTTCGACGGCGGTGACCAGATCACGGAGGGCGGCGAGGGCACGGCGGGCTTCGCGTTTCAGGAACGCCGCGCCGCTCAAGCTTTGTTCGAGGGCAACCGCATGTTTGACCAGGGCAGCACGTCTCTGAAGCAGAGTGGCGATCTCGCGCTGACGAGCGGTCGGCGGCCAATAGGGGTGCAGATCTTGACCCTCGTGCGCGACGTAGCGGGCGATGATACGGGCATCAAGCCGGTCGGTCTTGCCCTGCTGGCCGAGGGCCTTGGCGTAGTAGGCCACATCCTTGGGGTTGAGCACGTAGACGGTGAAACCCAACGCCGCGGCCCGGTCGGCCAGGCATTGGTGGTAACAGCCGGTCGCCTCCATGCCGATCATGCTGCCTGGGGGTAGGGTTTTCAGCCAGCGGTCGATGGCCTTCTTCTCGTTGCCGATCGTCGTCACCGCAGGTGCAGCATCGGCACGGGCCAGCACGATCTCAACCGAGCCAATGTCGGCGCCGATGATAAGAGACGTGGTATGGTTTGCGACATGAGGGTCCTCTCTTGGCACGGCGCACGCCTGGAGGACTCCCAACGCCTTGCGCGCCGTGGCCGAACGACAGGGCGTGGAGCTACAATGCACTAGGGAACCTCTGCAAAAGTCCGCGATCTGATCGGTAGGCGCACCGAATACAGCCGAGGACGATAATGAGCAGACAGATGACACTGGGTACGGGCTTCGAGAAGTACAGCAAGACGACCCG
>Ga0136623_10000037_pt1 | contig 29109 bp, 30 predicted proteins | sample AntDrymUQ4492106_2_FD_104656 | JGI IMG/M metagenome (GOLD analysis project Ga0136623, IMG submission 104656) | Polar desert sand microbial communities from Dry Valleys, Antarctica - metaG UQ449 (21.06) | ecosystem: Environmental > Terrestrial > Soil > Desert | place: Antarctica: Dry Valley...
CCTCAGCGTCAGTATCGAGATGCAATCGGCCTTGCGGATCACGGGAAACCGGCAAAGGCTCAACCAGGGCTATCAGGCGCCGCGCGGCGAGGTCGGAGATCGCCTCGGCGCAGGCTTGGAGCGTATTGATGGTCCCAGTATCGGAGTAGTCGAGTCGGAGCAGCATCTTCCCGCCCTCCAACCGTCCCTGCTCGATCGCGGCAGGTGAGTAGGCGGTGAAGCGGTCGTCGAGTTCCCACGCAGAGCCGGTGAGCCCACCCCGATTCATCGAACCGAAAACGACTTTGTTGTCAAGCTCATCGAGCAGCAAAAGATCTTCGACGATGTCGGGAGTAGCCAGCAATCCGTCGACACCGGGCCTGCGCAGAGCCGTCACGACACGCTCGAGCAACTGGTACCGGTCGGCCATGGCCATCTCGTCAGTGCCTACCCGCAGGATGCGTCGGGCGGGGTGATCGGCCGCGATGATCATCAGGTTGCCGTCGTCTCCGAGCAGCGAACGCCGCTGGCGCTCAGCAGCCTTGACGGCGATGAGCTCCGGGTTCCAAGCCCTGAGCTCGTTGAGCCCGGCGAATCGGCTCTCCGACAAAATCAAGACACTTCCTCCCTGGTAGCCAATAAGGATCTGACCTGCTCCTCGGTGGGCATGGCGTCGGCACAGGCGAGGCGTGCCGCGACGTAGGCCCCGGCCGCGTTGGCGAAACGGATCGTCTCGACCGGATCCCAGCCCCGGAGTAGTCCGTGGCAAAGAGCGCCCCCAAACGCATCCCCGGCCCCAAGCCCGTTGACCACGTTGACGTGGACGGGAGGGACTTGCTCCCACGTGTCGCCCCAAGCAACCATCACGCCCTCTGGACCGAGTTTCACTATTGCCAGCTCCAAGCCGAATCGCTCGCGCATCCTGGACGCCTGCTCCTGCGGAGACGCCTCGCCAACGACAACCGCACATTCCTCACGATTGCCAACCGCCACCGTCGCGTGCATCAACGCCTGTCGCTGCAGATCGGCGGCTTCGGCCGGATTCGGCCAGAGGGTTGGCCTGTAGTCGAGGTCGTGGATCGTGATCGATCGCCCCGACCTCGCCCCTAAAGCCAGCATGGTTGTCTCCCGGCTCGGAGCGTCGGCGAGTCCGGTTCCAGTCGTCCAGACGATACGCGCCGAAGCGAGTTCAGCGCCTGGCAGATCCGAAGGCACAAGATTCATGTCCGGCGCCTTTGGCTCGCGGTAGAAGAGAATGGGGAAGCGGTCGGGCGGGAAGAGCTCACAGAACACGATCGGCGTGCGCAGCTTGGGGTCGGTGGTGACCCATTGACTGTCAACACCGAAGTCGGTGAGCGCGTTCCTGACATATGGGCCGAAGGGATCGTCACCCACTTTGGTGACGACGGCCACGCGGTGGCCATATTTGGCGGCTGCTACCGCGACATTGGTCGGGCTGCCACCGAGCGACTTGGCAAACGTTCTCACCTCGGCGAGTGGGACACCGGACTGGAGAGGGTAGAGGTCGACTCCGACGCGACCCATCGTGATGAGGTCGTAACGATCCGTGGTGTCGCTCATATCCCGATTCGTTGGCGTTTGCGCTCCGCTTCATGCTGCGCCCTGGCGAGACGCACCGATGGCTGATCGCTGACCTCGGGAACACCGACGTCCCACCACGCGTCACCGCCGGTCCAGACGTGGGGGTCTGTCTTGATGACAAGGACAGTCGTGCGATCGCTGGAACGGGCTCGGGCCAGCGCTGAACCAAGTTCGGCCACGGTGGCAACGTCCTCGGCATTCGCCCCCAGGGAACGGGCATGGCTCGCGAAGTCGACGACAACCGAGTTACTCCGGCGGACGTTCTCGAGAAGATTGTTGAACGAGGCGCCGCCCTTGGCGGTCTGGAGGCGGTCGATGACGGCATATCCGCCGTTGTCGCAAAGAACGAGGATGAACTTGTGACCGGTGAGAACCGAGCTGTAGATCTCCGAGTTCGCCATCAGATAGGAGCCGTCTCCGCAAAAGGAGATCACCTGCCGCTCCGGCTGCGCCATCGCCGCCCCCCAAGCTCCCCCGATCTCATAACCCATACAGCTGAAGCCGTATTCGCAGTCGAAGGTGCGGGGGGCGAGACTGCGCCAGCCTTTGTTCAACTCGCCGGGCAGGCCACCGGCAGCCGACAGGATGTAGTCAGTCGGCAAAGCATTGTCCCAAACGGTCTTTATCACTGCTTGATACGAAGGCCATTCCCCCGAAGGGGCACGCGACGACAACTCGTCCAGATATCGGTTCCATTCGCTGTACAACCCTTGCGCGGCGCTCAGCCAGGCGTCCGGTGCTTGCCACTCGGCGAGGGTGGCCGACAAATCTTCCAGGCCTCGGTTCGCATCCCCGATCAAAGGCGTGGCCTGGTGCTTGACCGCGTCGAATCGCGCGGTGTTGATCGAAACGAGCCGCATCCGCTCGTTCTGGAACACCGACCACGATCCAGTGGTGAAGTCCTGCAGACGGGTCCCAACGGCAAGGACGACATCAGCGTCGGCCGCCACGTCGTTGGCCGAGGACGATCCGGTGACACCAATGGGTCCAACAAAATTCGGGTGATCCCAGACCAGGGACGACTTGCCGGCAACGGTCTCAACAACCGGGAGGTTGTGTTGCTCCGCAAACCATTGCAGGGTGCTTTCCGCTTTTGCATAGTGAACGCCACCGCCGGCGATAACGATGGGCTGTTCTGCCGCGCCGAGGATCGCGGCAGCGGCGGCAATATCGCCCGGGTCGGGTCCGGGGCGGCGAACCTTCCAAATCCGCGGGTCGAAGAACTCCAGCGGATAGTCGAAGGCTTCGGCCTGAACGTCCTGAGTCAACCCGATGAAGGCGGGACCACAGTCGGCCGGATCCAGCATGACAGCTGTCGCTTGTGGCAGTGAGGAGAGGATCTGAGCGGGATGCGCGATCCTGTCCCAGTAGCGAACGACAGGCTTGAAGGCATCGTTGACGTTAATCGTGGGATCACCGAAATGTTCGGCTTGTTGGAGGACTGGATCGGCCAGACGGTGGGCAAACGTATCTCCGGAGAGAATGAGCAGCGGCAGCCGATCGGCCATGGCGATGCCGGCCGTGGTCACCATATTGGCGGCTCCCGGTCCAATCGAAGAGGTGGCGACCATCACCTGGCGGCGGAGCCGCGCCTTGGCGAAGGCGACCGCCGCCATCGACATCGACTGCTCGTTCTGACCGCGCCACGTCGGCAGGCGATCCTGAACCTGCTCGAGCGCCTCACCGAGGCAGGTCACGTTGCCGTGACCAAAAATCGCGAAGACTCCGGCGAATAACGGCAAAAGCTCTCCGTCATCCTCGATCATCTGTGACAGGAGGTAGCGGACGATTGCCTGCGCTGTCGTCAAACGAACCGTTTCCACGGTTCCTCCCAACCGAGCGCCAGCCCGTCAATCGTCACCGGCATCAACCATCCCCCTCCAGAGCCAAGGATTGATTGACCCGGCCCACCATTGCGGGATCGCCCCGGAACCGGTCACCGTGCCAACCCATCGTCAGGGCAGCCATCGCTGTTCCCGTCTTGATCCCCTGTTGGATATCACCTTCGAGAACTCCAACAACAATTCCAGCGGCAAAGGCGTCACCGGCACCGATCTCATCGACCACAACAGTCGGCACGGCAGGCGTCGCTCCCTCGTTGCGATCAATCGACCAAACACAGCCTCGGTCACCAAGGGTCAGCACGATCGCGTCGGTTGCCAGCGCGGATCTGAGAGACGCGAGAGCTGTGGACGATTCGCCGTCGACACCAAAAAGAACGCTGGCGTCTTCTCGCCCAATGATGGTCAAGTTCGACTCCCGGCTCAGGGCCACGACATGTCGGCGGGCTGCCTCCGCCGGCCAGAGTTGGGATCGGTAGTTGACATCAAAGGTCACAAAGACGCCGGCGACACGGGCACGGCGAACCAACTCGCGCGTCACCTCGGCCAGCGTGTCGGACAAAGCAGGCGTGATACCGGTGACATGGACCACTGCCGCGTCTTCAACCTGGGTCCAGGGGACATCGTCGACCGTCAGATCACACACCGTCGAACAGTTCCGATCGTAGGTCACCCGACTCCCGCCGGGTGTAGCGGACGGCTCCAGGTAATAGATTCCGACCTTGCCCTTAGGAACCCACCTGATCGTCGAGACGTCAACGCCCTGAGTGGCAGTGGCCGCCGCGATCCGTTTCCCAAGCGGGTTGGCGGGGAGTTGAGAAAACCAGGTGGCCGCGTAGCCCATTCGCGCCACTGCCACCGCCACGTTGGCTTCTGAGCCTCCTTCGTGAATCTGCACGGATCTCGCGTCGTCTAGCCGATCGCCTCGCGGTACCGAAAGCCGGAGCAGGCCCTCGCCCAGCGTGAACAGGCCACGGGTCATCTCGGTGGGCGCTCACCATTCGCAATGAGCTGTTGGACCAACCATTTGCGGTTTCTCTCCTCGGCCTTGGCGACGCTGCGATACGAATCGACACGGCTCGGGCTCCGGTCCTGCTCGATCACCAACCAACCCTGATATTGGGCTCGACTCAGCTCAGCGATGAACTCCGTCAGATCGACGTCGCCTTCACCCAGCGGCGACGACACGTCTGCCCACCACTCGTCGAAGTCTTTCCGTTGGGTTTCTCGAGCCTTGATCAGGACGTCGACGTGCACGTCTTTGACATGGACATGATTGATTCGATCCCTCCAAGCCCTAAGACACTCCGAGGCAGCTGCACCGGCGAGGCGAAGGTGACCGGTGTCAAGAGTCAGACCAACCTCGGTTAGAGCAAGCAGGCGCTCGACCTCCCAAACCGACTCCACGTAGGTACTGATGTGGGGATGGAAGGACAGTGGCACGCCAGCCTCCCCGGCCATGGTTTCGAATCGTTTGACGACCTCGACCAGCCGCCGCCAGCCGTCGGCCTCGAGGGCCTCGGTGCGGTCCCACCAGGGGCGGGCCGGGTTGGCAAGCAAGGCATCTGCTCCCCCATCGGCAAGGATCAAAGGCGCTCGGGCGTTGCCCACCGCCGCCAGCTCGGCCAGGCTATCCAACGCCTGCCCGACGTCGGCCTCGATCGACCAGGGATCGCCAAAGCGGATAGCCGCATAGACGCCGGCCGCCTTCAGGCCGTGGCGCTCCAGCCTGGCCAGGAGCTCTGACGGGGAACCGAAATATCCGGGCGGGCCTAATTCCGTCGCCTCGTAGCCCGCCGCCGCCATGGCCTCGAGAAGATCCTCGGGGCCGCCTCTCCCCGACTCGATGCCGTACACCCCAAAGCTCACGGGCGCCGTGGCGATATTCATACCAGTCACCGGGTTCGAAGACCTCCTGCGGACACGGAGTTCGTATCCGCAGTGAATAGGCGGGCAGCTTCACCGCCCGGCGTGAAACCTTGAGAGAGGGCGAGCCGAGCAACCATTTCTTGGAGAAAGCGAAGGTCGTCTCGGACTCCCGAGAGGTCAGTGGGAATGCCTTCGCGGACGGCTCGATGGAAATGTTGGAGTTCCCGCCGAAAGGCAGAATGCCGGTCGCTGGTCCGCAGATCCCTTATCTGCCGGCCGGTTCCATCGGCTTCCATCTCCCAGAGCCGGGCGCGAGCGCCGGGAACATAGGGAGGCGGGAGCCGCAAGCGGAGGGAGCCGGAGACGCCGAAAATCTCCACTTCTTCGAAGTATTCGGGATAGCCCGGGACCCACAACCAGTCCATCCGAAACCGCATATCGCCACCCAGCTCGGCGTCGAGGCTGAGCGAAGGCGGGGCGCCATAGGGAACCTCGGATCCAAACGGCCAGGCGCTGATCCGGGCCACCGAGCCAAGCGGACGACCCAAGATGTACCGGACGAGCGAGGCTTGATGAACCAACGAACCAAGGGCCAGATTGCGGTAGAGCCGATTGAAAGATTCCGGTAGGTCGCCTATTGCATCTCGAGTTGTCGCCCTCTCGTACCGGAGCATTGGTTCGAGCTGTCCATGGGTCACGTCATCGAATCGAAGGAGGTTGTGATGAGATTGTTGGGGCGTCTCGTCGGGATGCAGCACGGTGACCCGAATCAGTCGTGGATCTTCGAGATCGAGTAAGCGTCGTTTGGCTGCCTCCACCATCGGCTCATGGGTCTTCATGTAGCCGACTTGCACCACCCGACCGGCCGCGGCGGCCGCCCGCTCGATCTCGTCGAGCTCGGCGACGCTGATGCATAGCGGCTTTTCGGCGAAGACATGCTTGCCCGCCGTCACCGCCGCCAGTGTCTCGGATCCGTGCGCAGACGGAGTGAGAATCAAGACCGCATCAACGTCTGGATCTGTGAAAACGTCCTCGGCTCGTGTCGAGCAGCGAGGCTGGCCGGGGAGCCTTGCAGAAACCGCGGCGAGAAGCGCGCTCGAGAGGTCACAAAGGTGTCGTATCTCGAAGAGCTTCCCAAGCGAACCCAGGGCTGGCAGGTGGGCGATTTGGGCTATCGCGCCTAGCCCAATGATCCCCAGTCGAACTGGGGCAGCCAGATGTGAGTCGGTCACCGGTTGCAGCCGGCAACAGTCACATGACTCCTATACGGGCGTATACGTCTTGAACTCGTTCGCCCCCACGAAGTGCTTCGCGTACCTTGTCCTCTTTGGCGGCCTTGATCTCAGCTAGCTCGACAACCTGGGCGGCGAGGTGAGCCGGAACGAACGTTGCGCCATCGCCGTCCGCCACCACTATGTCTCCGCTGGTGACTGTGACTCCACCACATTCGATCGGCTTGCGAATCTCCACCGCGTCGAGTCTCCCGGCCGAGTCGGCCGGGTGGGTCCCACGCGCCCAAAGCGGGAAGTCGTAGTCGCAGATCGCCTCAATGTCGCGGGTGTAACCGTCGATGACGGCGCCGGCGCATCCTCGAGCTATCAAGCGGGTCGTCAGCAACTCCCCCCAGAAGGCAGCAGGCACGTCGGGAGGAGCGGCCACGACCATGACTTCGCCCGGCTCGAGCATCTCCAACGCTTCGAACTGTGTCGCGTAAGGCACCTCGGGCACCCCGTCAACCGCGACCACGGTCAGGGTGGCAGCTCGGCCGACCAGAGGGGTTGGCCCGCTCAGACGTGATATTCCGGGATGGATCGTCTGGGCCCGGAGTCCCAACCCGTCCAAAATGTCGGACACGACGGCAGCTCGTGTGTTGCGGAAGCGGGCGAGCACCTCATCTTGTCCTGTGGAAGTCATTGTCCTGCTTCTATCACCCGGTCCACCGCGGTATCCCTCAGGTTTCTCGCCGCCGGAGCTTGAGAATTCCTAGACGACTATGTTGCCGAGAACACACGGATCTGTCAAGTTGTCAGATAAGTTGACTGGCAGAGCGCAGAGTCAGGAGTCGGCAATGGAAATTCCTCGAGGACCTTCCCAAATCTCCCAAGTCGCGCTGGTTGTCCACGACCTCGACGAAACGATGAGGACCTATCACGAGACACTGGGCTGGGGCCCCTGGAAAATCTATGAGCTGGGACCGCCGGAGATGCACAGCATGACTCTTCACGGCCAGCCAGTCCAGTTCTCGATGTTGGTTGCGCAATGCGAGGTGCCTCCGGGAGTCGTAATCGAGTTGGTCCAACCGCTCGACGGACCGAGCGCTTACAAGGAGTGGCTCGACGAGCATGGCGAGGGCGTCCAGCACATCGCCTGCAGGACCACAGCCCAACGCGAGGCTGACGAATTCAACGAACAGATGGCTGAGCGCGGAATCGACGCGCTGATGACAGGACGGATCGGCCAGACCATCGAGTTCTCCTACCTGGACACACAGCCCTTGTTGAAATTCATCCTCGAGACCGGTAGCGGCGACGAGAGCGAAGTGGCGCCGAACCGCACCTACCCGTCGCCGCCCTAGTCGACTCCGCAGGCCTAGCCGCGAATGGCGCCGCCGATGAGGCTCTTCTGAATCTGCTCCTGGAGCATGACATAGACGACCACGCTCGGGAAGAGCGTTAGGACGATTGCGGCCAGCAGCGTTGGGAAGTCGTAGGAAAACTGGTTTTCGAAGAATCGGAGCGCGTAGGCCAGCGTCCTCGTATTTTCCGATTGGGTCAGCAGCAATGCGAAAAGGAAGTCATTCCACGAGTTGAGGAAGATCAGAACGCCCGCCGCTGCGACCGCGGGCCGAGCCAGTGGCAGCGCGATCCGCGTATAGGTCTGCCACATGTTCGCCCCGTCGATGCCAGCGGCCTCTTCGAGATCCTTCGGGATCGTCTTGAAGTAGCTGTGCAGGATAAAGATCGCAACCGGCAGACCCTTGACCATGTAGACGAGGATCAGTGCCCAGCGCGTGTCATAGAGCCCCAGGGTTCGAATCACCAGGGTGATCGGCTGCAACATCGGAATCAGCGAGATAAACACGGAACTGATGAGCACGGCGTAAATCGCTCGGCTTCCCCAGAAGTCGTAGCGAGCAAGGGCATAGGCAGCCATTCCGAAGATCCCGATTGCGGCCACGGTCGCCCCGACCGATGCGATCGCCGAGTTCATGAAGAAGAGTGGGAACTTCGTCCGAGTCAACGCCTCGGCATACCCGTCGAGGCTGGGATTTGCCGGAATGCTCAGAGCGGAGCCGAGCACCTCGGCGTTCGTCTTGAACGAGGAAACAATGACCCACAAGGCAGGTGCCAATGAGATGAGTAAGACGAACGCCAGCACGGCATATCTGAGGACAGAACCGGCAACAGCGCCGGCACCTCCTCCGGAATTCCGGGTCACGCCCGTCGAACGGTTTGCCCGTGTGCCAACCTGGCTCATCTGGTCCTCGCCGACTCGGTCACGCGAAACGCCCGGGCCAACAGCACGAACGCCAAGAGGCCCATGATCAGCAATACCACCCCAATAGCGTTCGCGTAGCCGGAGTTGAAACGCACGGTGGCCAAGTTGTAGATGAGCAAGCCAAGGCTCATCGTTTCCGCTCCCGGTCCTCCTCCCGTCGTGAGGAACACGTACTCGAAGGTCTTAAAGACTTCCGTGACCGCGATTATCACCCCGACCCCGACCACATTTCGAAGCAGTGGCACATGGATGTGCCAGTCCACCTGTCTTTCGGTGGCTCCATCGACGAGAGCCGACTCACGTAGTTCCGGCGGGATCGCGGCCAACTCGGCCATCGTGATCAGGATGATGACCCCCGCGTAGAAGACCCAAACAATGGTCACCGCGAGAAAGGCTGTGCCCGGCTCGAAGAACCAGTTGGCCTGGAAGTTCTCGAAGCCGAATGCCTGAATGAGTTGATTCGCCAGCCCGATGCCGGGGTTGAAGACGAACACGTAGATGATCGCCAACGCTGCGGGCGGAATGAGGTTCGGGAGCAGGCTGATCGAGCGAATGAAGCGCCAGCCGAAGGGGCGCCGGTTGAGGATCAGGGCCACAGCCACACCGAATGGCACATGGATCCCCGCGGCGATAAGCCCCCAAAGGAGAGAGTTGCGGACCGCAAGGAGGAACTGCCTGTCGCCCGGCAGATTCCCGTAATTGTCGAGTCCGATGAACTCTGGCCGGCCGAACCCATCCCAATCGCTGAAGCTCGTAGCCACCATGACGATGATCGGGATGGCGTAGATCAGCGTGAAGAGGAGAAGAGTTGGGATCAGGAAGACAGCGATCCACAACCGCGATCTGGTCACACCACCACCTCAAGGCCGAGCGAAGTCGACAATGGATTGAGCGGTCGGCGCCATTGCGAGCCCCGACCGCCCACTCCAACGAATCCTACGGCGTCTCTTGGGCCGCGTCAGTCAACTGCTGGGCGAACTGCTCAGGCGTTATCTGACCGAGCGCGAGCTGGGGAAGCCCCTGCACAATCGTCTCATTCTGGATGAAGCTCGTCCACTGGACGAAGTAGCCAGGCAGAATGGGTGCGTTGTTGTCCTGGATCAGCGTCAACAGATCCGCGGCAAGCGGATCAAGGCTCGCCAGGTCTTCGGCAGGAAGCGGGAGGTTCGGTGCAATCGAACCCATCCGGATGACCCGTTGCCGAGTGAACTCGGGGCCTGACATGAACTCAACGAACTCCGCCGCCGCAGCGGTTTCCTCCGGCGAGTAGCCAACGCCGATCCCCCAGTCACCCACCTGAATCCCGGCATCATCGACCGCGACTGGGCCTGGATAGAGCCCCGACGCAATCTTGTCACCGAATCCCTCGGACGAGAGCGCCGGATCGCGGAACTCACCGATCATCCACGGGCCGTTGGGCATGATTGCGGTCACGCCGGACAAGAAGTTGTTGGCGGCGAGTGTGTATGCGCCTCCGACGGCGTCAGGCGTTGTGAACTGGAACACTCGGGCAATGTCCCGGCTTGCCTCGATGATGAACGGATGGTTGTAATCCGTTGGGTACTTCTCACCGAGAAAGGCTACGCCCTCCGGTGTGCGGGCAACGAGCGCCTCGAAGATCAGCATCGCCGACCAACCGATGTCCTGGGTGTGAAGCGATACAGCCGGGATTCCGGCCGCATCGAGGGCCTCGAGGGTTGCCCACCACTCGTCCCAAGTCTCGGGAACCTTGTCGATACCGGCCTGACCGAGGAGCTCCATGTTGTAGAAGAGACCTACCGGGGTCACGAAGGTGTCCGGGGCGGCGATGAGCTTGCCGTCGATGGTGTTAAAGGTGGTCGATTCCTCGATTGCTACGTCTTGCCATTCCGGCGACGCGTCGAAATACGGCTTGAGATCGACCAACTCATCATTGTCGATCCAAATTTGCGCGAGGTCGCCGACGCGCTTAGGCGCAACGACGATCGGGAGCTGCCCGGAGGCGGCATAGTCGGTGGTGAGCTTTGCCAGGTAATCCTCTCCGCCCGGCACGTAGTCGACCACTGCCTCGATCTTCCCCTCATACCTCTGGTTGAAGCAAGCGAGGGCGTCGGTGAAGAGCGTGTCGCTGGCGGTGTCACCGCCCCCGACCCACCACACGAAGTTGAGTGTGACCGGACCACCCGCATAGTCAACGGGACTGCATTCCATTGCCATTGGGTCGGCGGTTGTGGCGCCGGTCGTGGCGGTTGCGGGCGCGGTGGTAGCTGTGGCGGGCGCCGTCGTTGCAACTGTGACGGAAGGCTCGGTGGAAGCGGTTGTGGTCCCGCTCTGAGTCCCTCCGCACGCCGCGATCAAGAACACGATCGCCAGCAACCACGCCACCCGTTCCTTAGGTGTTCTCATCAATTGCCTTCCTTGCTATTGGGCCTGATCTATTTGCGCGTGAAACCCCGCGAGCGACAATATCTGTGTGCTTGCCTATCTGTCAACTTGTCAGATAGGTTGACCGACCTGCGGGGCTCGATAAGATACGCAATCGCCCAGAAGAAAGTTCAAGGAGTGCGCACGACGCTTACAAGGGAGACTCTGTCGGATCAGATCGCCCAACATCTGGCGGATTTCATCCTGGAGGAGCTGGCTCCGGGCAGCGGACTTCCATCTGAGGCAAACCTGGCTGAGCGTTTCGGTGTGAGCCGTCCTGTGGTCCGGGAGGCGTTGCGGTCGCTGGCGGCCCAGGGTGTGGTTGAGATCATCGGGGGCAAGGGCACCGTCGTCCGCCCTGTCGACGATCGGCTGCTCCGGCTCTTCTTTCAACGAGCGCTACAAGTAGGCACCGACACGTCCATCGAGTTGATGGAGGTCCGAAAGCCCCTTGAGGTGCAGAGCGCCACCCTCGCCGCTGAGCGGCGGACCGACGAGGAGCTGGCTGTCATCGGTTCGAAGGTGGCCGCCATGCGCACCAAGATCAACCACCTTGAGGCATATGCCCAGCTCGACGTCGAATTTCATTTGCTGGTCGCGCTGGCCACGCATAACACGACGATGTGTCACCTGATCGGATCGATTCGAGATTCGCTGCGAGAAACGATCGAGGCCGGCTTGCGACGCCGCAACACGCGCGCACAGCTCGAGCGGGTGCAGCTACTTCACGAGGAGATATACAACGCAATCGCGGCCGCCGATCCAATCGCCGCCGCGAGCGCAATGACACGACACTTCGACGAGGCAGTCACCGCCCTGATTACTCCGGTGGGTTCCGACGGCTCGCAAACTGGCCGGAACGATTCCGACCGTGCTAGATGAATCCCCGCCCCTAAGCGGCGCCATTCGAGGGTGAACCCGGTCGCACTGGTTGATGCTGCCGGAAGCCTGTCGTTCTATGACCGGCAGCGGCATCTCCGTTTTCCCTTCGAGGTGATTCCCGGAGTGGGGAAGTTGAAGGTTGGCTTTCAGTACAGCCCCGGCCAAGTCAGCGGCTACAACAACCTGCTCACCCTGGCTCTTTTCGATCCGCGGGGTTTACGGGGTGCTGCTCACCGCTGGCATCAAGACCAAAGAATCGAGATCACCGAACGAGTCGCTACTCCGGGCTTTCTTGCTGGACCGATCTCGCCGGGAAGCTGGGAATGCGTGGTCGATCTTCACGAGATCCTGAATCTCGGGGCGGACCAGGATTGGTGCGAGTACCGCCTGACCATTGCAGGCGAACCCGTCGGGTCGGAGCCGCCGCAGAGCCAGGAGCCCGCCAACGGCTCTCATCCTCCGCTCGGCGACCAACAGGAGGGTTGGTTCCGAGGCGACCTTCACAGCCACACAATTCATTGTGATGGGAATGCTCCTGCGGAGGAGATGGCAGCGGCGGCCCTGCTTGGTGGCTTTGACTTCTTGGCGATCACTGGGCACAACACAACCTCGTCATTGGAAGTCCCACCGGGTTGGCCATCTGGCCTTGCTCCGATCCGTGGACTCGAGCTGACCACGTTTCGCGGGCACGCCAATTTGCTGGGGATCGATTGCTGGTACGAATGGCGGGGCCTTCCTATCTCGGACGTCCAGACAAGAGTCCGCGGCGGAGGAGGCGTCTTCGTCGTCAACCACCCGGGAGCCATCGGCAACCCCTGGTGCACGGGCTGTCGGTGGGACGCTCCCGACACCGATCTCGGTCTCATCGACGCCATCGAGGTGTGGAACGGCCCCTGGGCAAATCCGGATTCCCGGAACGCAGACGGTCTCGCCTGGTGGACATCACTCTTGGGGGCCGGCTATCGGATCAGCGCAGTGGGAGGGGGGGATGCCCACACCCCGAGCGACTTCCGACAACCGGGAATGCCCTTCACCGAAGTCTTCTCCACCGGCCTCTCTGAGGCCGCCGTCCTCGAAGGTTTGCGAAGAGGAAACGTGATCGTGTCCTCCGGGCCCCGGCTCCGACTCACTACCGAGGACGGCGACTCGATCCTGCCGGGCACTGCGCAGCCGGACGGACCAACGCTCGTCGTCGTGTCCGAGCTTTCGGCCAGCGCCACCCTTTGTCTCGTGGCCGAGGGCGAGATCAGTGACCGCCACCGGATTGAGCCTCCGGGCGGGGTTGTCGAACAGCTGATTCCGGCGGGCGCTCGTTGGGGACGATGGGAGCTGAGGGCTGGCTCGGAGATCGGTGATGACCTTTTGGCCATCACGAATCCTCTCTGGCAGCAAGCTCCTCCCACCAAAACCGAGGCCATGTGATGCGACTAGCTGACAAAGTGTGTGTGATCACCGGAGCAAGCTCGGGAATCGGACGCGCGGTGGCTGAGGCCTTCGCTGCCGAGGGCGCCCGGCTACTGCTGGTCGCCCGCCCCCCAGATCACGCCGATCTGGAAGCCACCGTCCAAGGCTTACCCCAAGCCGTTGGCTTCGCCTCCGATCTGAGCGACCCAGGAGCCGCGACCGAGATCATCGACAAGGCTCTCGAACACTTCGCCCGCATCGACGTGCTGATCAACAATGCCGGCTTCGCGGATGTTGCGCTTGCTACCGAGTTCAGCGTCGAACGCTGGGACCGGGTCTTCAACGTCAACCTCCGCGCCATGTTTCTTCTAGCTCAGAGTTTCGCCCGGCATGTCATCGCCCGCGGAGGCGGAGGCTCGATCGTTAACACTGGAAGCATCAACGGCATCCGGCCCGAACCAATGCTCGCGGCTTACAACGTCTCCAAGGCGGGGGTCATGGCACTGAGCCAATCTCTGGCCTTGGAGTTCGGCCAATACGGCATTCGCGTCAACACCGTGCTGCCCGGGATGGTGTACACCCGCCAGACCGCGCCGCTTCTGGACGATCCCAGTTTCGCGGGCCCCTACCTGACGGGCATCCCCCTAAGAAGGTTCGCTGACCCCAAAGACATTGCACCGGCTTATGTCTTCCTCGCCAGCGAAGACGCCCGCTACCTGACCGGCAGCAGCGTCGTTGTCGATGGCGGCCTATCCATCGGAATCAGCTGGCCCGAGCAGATAAACGAATACCCGGACTTCACGTGAGTCGCGAACTACCACAGAGGACCCGATGCTGAGATCGATATACGACATCAAAACCGTTACCGCCGAGCTCGACCACGCCGAAGGCCTCAACTTTGGACCCGATGGCAACTGCTACGCGGGCGGGGAGGATGGCCAGCTCTACCGCATCTCGCCTGGAGGCGAGGTGAGCTCATATGGTCAAACCAGGGGTGGCATCGGCGGAGTGTGCCTCGACGCGAGCGGCAATCTGTATGCCTGCAGCTACGGCACGGCGAGCGTTGAGAAAGTCAGCCCCGACGGGTCTGTCACCAGCCACTCAGCCGGTACTACCGACATTCCGGCCGTCGACCCCAACTATCCCGTCTTCGATGCGGAAGGGTTCCTCTACTACTCGGACTCCGGTGACTACTACCGACCTTCTGGCCGGCTGTTTGCGGTGCGGCCCGACGGCGCGACGATGCACATCTTCGGAAGCCACCTCCAGTATCCCAACGGTCTCGCCATCGACCCGTCCGACAGCTGGCTCTATGTGGTGCAGAGCACCGCGCACAATCTCATCCGCTTTCCGTTGTTGGGTGAGGGTCGCGTCGGTGAGCCGGAAACGTATGTCAGGCTGCCCGGCGTCGTTCCCGACGGTATCGCCTTCGCCGAGAACGGATCGATCTACGTCGCCTGCTACTCGCCGGACATCATCCTTCGAGTCCTCCCTGATCGCCGCGTCGAGACGGTGGTGCAGGATCTCGGCTCGGACGTGCTCAACCGACCAACCAATGTGGCCTTTCAACCCGGCACGACCAACCTTTGGTTCGTCAACTTCGGTGGCCATTCCATGCGATATGTCGATGTCGATGAGCACGGCGCACCTCTCCACTTTCCCCCGGATGAGCCCAACGAAGAACCAAGGTAAGGAGCCCGAAGTTGGCGCAGCGAAATCGAGATGGACTGGCGTTCTTTGAAACCGGCGATGGGAATCCCGCTAGCTACTCGGCCGCGGCCCGAGTCGGCGACCTCATCTATACCGCGGGCCAGATTGGCGCCGAGGTCGGAGGACCCCCGGTCAACGCCGCCGACCAGGCGCGGACCGCCCTCTCGCGGCTGATCGCGGCCGTGGAGGCGGCCGGCGGCGGCATCGAGACGATCGTCAAGGTCAACACCTATCTGGCCGACCTGAACGACTTCCCCGTTTACGACGCGATCTACCGAGAGATGATCGCAGTCGACCCCAAGCCGGCCCGCACCTCCGTCCAGATCGCAGCTTTCCCGGCACCCCTCAAGATCGAGATCGACGCGGTCGCATCCGTTCGATCAGCCGAGAAGAAGTAGCCGAGAGATGCGAATCACCGGCCTCGACATCACCCCGGTAACGATCCCGTTCAGCCGCGTGGAACTATGGGCTTGGGGCGAAAGGCGAGGAGTCTCCTGCGCAGTCATTGAGCTGCATACCGACACCGGCATCACCGGACTCGGCGAGGCCGTAATTGTCCTGGGACCGACTCCGGAGATCGTCGTCGCGATTTTGCGCCGGATGGAGCAACTGGTCGTAGGCGAGGATCCCGGCCGGGTCGAGTATCTCACGGCGAAGATTCTGGGAGAAGGTGCCTGGCATTCGTTCCGCAACACCGCCTTCACCTGTTGGGCGGGGATTGAGATGGCCTGCTGGGACGTCATCGGCAAGAGCACCGGCCGTTCGGTGGCCCAGATGCTGGGTGGCCCGGTTCGCGACGAGGCCACGGCCATGTTCTACGTCTATGGCAGCCACAACCTTGAGGAGATGATCGAGTACGCGGCAGAAGGAACGGCCCGCGGATTCGGGACCATCTACGTGAAAGTCGGCATCGAGGAGGAGCGTGATGTCGAGCTCGTCGCGCGTGTCCGCGAAGCAATCGGACCGCATCCCAAGCTCCGCGTCGATGCAAATGAAGCGTGGTCTCCGGGTACAGCCGTCCGGATTCTCGGAAGAATGAAACCCTACGTGATCGAGTACGCCGAGCAACCGACCTTGATGTACGACATCGATGCGCTCGCTCATGTGAGGCGGGCCTCCGGGGTGGCCGTGGCGGCCAACCAGGCATCGTGGGGCATGTTCCAGATCCTCGAGCTGATCAAACGCCAGGCGTGCGATGTGATCATGACCGACCCTCACCAGGAGGGTGGCATCCTCAACTTCAAGAAGGCAGCCGTGCTAGCCGAGGCAGCTGGCCTACCAATCGTCAACCACGCCTTCTCGCCGACAACGATCACTATGCATGCCCAGCTTGCCGTCATCGGCTCCAGCCCCAACTTCATCCTCGCCGGCCAAGGCCATCAAGACCTTTTGGCGGACGACGTAGTGACGGCGCCTCTTTCCTACGAGGGTGGCCGCATGCAAGTTCCCAACGGCCCTGGCCTTGGCGTCAACCTCGACCGCGAGAAACTAGAGCTGTACCACCAGGCGTTTCTCGAGCAGGGGTTTGCCTCGGCCCATGCCGACCAACGACCCGGCCAGATGCTCAACGTCCCGAACCAGTAGGCTCCCGTGGTTGGCTCGCTGATTGGCGGAAGACGCTTGGGGTGACAATCCGACAAAGTCGAGGGTCTGTCACCCCTCCGGCTCCGAAATTTCGCCTGTGATGTCGCGAGAACGACGAATGAAGGCCTCGATCCCGTCCAGGACTCGCGCCAGCCCGAACTCGAATGAGGATATGGCGCCGGCGAGGAAGTACCGCTCATCCTCCGCGCTTTCGTCCCAGGCTCCTTCCATCTCTCGGCTCGAAGAGTCGGGAAGCGATCCGGATCCCAAATCTCCTCGAGAATCGGGGAGACAGCTCCCCACCATTTGGTGTCATCAAGGTTGGTCTGGTGTTTGCGTTTTGCCGTACCGTTCGCGACAGCGCCGCTGTCGTGATGCGAGCCGGGAGGGGCTCTCGTCCGCCGCCTATTCGGCGGCGGCCACTCCCCCAACTTCCGTTGGGGGAGAAAGCCTCGGTACGCCTGTTGCGAGCAACATTTCGTAGGCCCTTTGACGGAACTGGTCACGGAGGTCCCGCGTCGGCGGGCGACAACGACTCGAACCGAGGCCGACCAATTCCATGCAGAGCTTGTCGAGATAGCCGTCTCCTCCGGTGTGGTGTTCCATCTCCTTCCACAAGGCCATGAAGGGCATCGCCACTTTCACGAGTTCGGTTTGGGCGGCCACGTATTCTCCGCTTTCGAGCAGTTCCCAGAGTTGCACCCCCCACTGCGGCCAGTAATTGCAGACATGAACTTCGATCGCGCTGGCGCCGAGCATGTGACTGGTCGTGAAGCGAAGCTGATTGTCGATCACGGCGAAACGGTCCGCGAACCAGGACAACGCCTGTTCGAACTCCATAAAGCCGCTGTCGGGTGCGCTCCACTTCAATCCCACGACGTTGGGGATGGTGGCCAAACGCTCCACCATCGCGGTGGACACTCCATAGCTGGTCCAATGGGTGTTGTAGATGATTATCCCCACCTCGGCCGCGTCAGCCGCTGCCATCACATAGTCAAAGAAGTCGTCCTCGGTGTGAGCGAAGTAGTACGGGGGCGACACTTGGATCAGCTCGGCTCCGACCTTCTCGGCGCCAATGGCGAGGTCAACCAGGTCGCGAGTGCTGGTCGTCTGGGCTCCCATGACCACCGGCACCCGGCCATCGGCCTCAGAAACCACGGCCTCAGCGACACGAATCCTTTCCTCGAGGGTCATCGTCGAGAAATCACCGGCCGCGCCACCGGCCAGGACAAGGCCCGTCCCGGTGCGGATTCCGCCTTCGACGAGGAAACTCACATGGCGGCGTATGGCGGCGAGATCCACTTCCAAGTCGGGTTCTTGAAACATCGTCGGGATGGTGACGTAGCAACCTCGCACTGAGCTTTGCGCCCGTGTCCACTCCATCGGTCCTCCTACTGCTGCGCTGGCGATATCAGACCTCAAACCTAGAACCCTGGATACAGGTCGAGCCTTGATGCTCGCCGTAGTAGACGGTGAACAGCTTTCCGGGCTCATACTCGATAACCGATGGATAGCCCATGTTCAATCCGTTGTAGCTTCCCGAGAGGTCGTCGCGGATGACGAGTTCCTCACCCCAGGTCGTGCCGTCATCGCCGCTAACGGAAGCTCTGATGCCATAGGGAGGACGGCGGCGACCGTAAACCAAGAGAATCCGTCCATCGGCTAACGGGATGCAATGCGCCGGATATCCCCACAAAGGGAGTCGACGAGGCTCCGACCAGGTAAATCCTCCGTCGGCGGAGTCACTCTGATAGAGGAACCCGCTGGATTCCTCTCGCGAGAACAGGAGCAGCCGGGCCGAGGACGTGATCGCGACCGATGGCTCAGAGAACACGAGACCGGAAGCACGAGCCGCCTCGATCGGCTTGCCCCAACTCCGCCCGCGATCGTCCGATCGGACGATAAAGCTGGCGGCGAGGGGATCGTGATCCTGGCTCCCCAGCGCCAAGACGAGAACGCCATCCTTGAGCTCGATTGCGCCCTTGGGGCTGAAGGCTCCGAGATATGGGGCGATGTCGACTTGCACCGAGTGAGGCCAGGTGACACCGCCATCTCCGCTGACATGAACAAATGCACCGTCGTCAGCTCGCAGATATGGGAGCGGATGTCGATCGATCTTTTGCCCGTTCCGCATCGGTAGCCATCTCTTGCGAGAAGGGTCGAACCAATAACATTGCTCGAACCCGCCATTGTTGAGGACTTTTCCCTCCTCGGTGGGGAACCAGCGAAACCGCCACTGATTCAGCAACAGGTCGCCGCCACTGATCTCGGCCAGACCTGGAGTCTCGACCCCGTGCCACTCTTCCCCTGGGACTTGTACTGGAGTCGACCAGCTCCGACCTTGATCGACCGACCGGACGAGAAGGTTGACGAACTCGGGTTCGTCTGGAGGATGGCGGACCGGAGTCCGCGCGGGCCCCGAGCTAAAGGCAACCAGCCAATCACCGTTCGACGAACGGGTAATGCACGGATGAGAGCTGTAGCGACCGGGCTCTCGATAGACGATGGAGGCCACTTTCACCTCAACTCACGACGACCGATTGACGCCGCGCCAGTTCGCCAGCGGGGATCTGACACCAGATTTCGTGGGTATCTCCCAGCCTCTGGTGAGGAGGAGGCTCTCTTTCACAAATCTGATCGAGCCGGTGAGGACAACGCGGTGTGAATGGGCACCCCTCGGGTTGGGGCGGGACCGACGACTCGGTGGTTGGATCCTCGGCCCGGAGCAAGGGACCGCTCGGATCAGGTTCGGGCACCGATTCGAGCAGCATGGCGGTGTAGGGCTGATACGGCGGTGCAAAGATCTCTGCAGGGGTACCTCCCTCCAGGATTCGCCCTAGATAGAGCACATAGACGTGGTGGGCTATCCAGCGGACCACCGCCAAGTCATGAGTGATGAATAGGTAGGCGATCCCCTCGGAAGCCTGCACCTCCGCTAGCAGGGTCAGGATGTTGGCTTGAACCGACACGTCGAGCGCGGAGACCACCTCGTCGCAAACGATCAGCTTGGGCTTGGCCGCCAACGCCCGGGCGATTGCCACTCGCTGCCGCTCCCCACCGCTGAGCTGGGTGGGGAAGCGGCTCGCATAGCCTGGTGGAAGGTGCACAGCAGCCAGCAACTCTTCGACCCGGCGGGCCCTGTCGGCGCCTCGCATTTCGAAGAAGTGCTCGAGCGGTCTGCCCAGGATCTGAGATACTCGCCGGCGGGGATTGAGAGATGCATCGGGATTTTGAAACACGTATTGGATCTGTCGGTGGAGAGAGCGCGATCGGTCTCCGACCAGATTGGTGATGTCGACACCCTCGAACCGAACGTGTCCCCGCGACGGGCGATGCAGGCCTGCCACGACCCGAGCGATGGTGGTCTTCCCGCTTCCGCTCTCGCCAACAAGTGCGACCGTTTCTGATCTTCTGACGGAAAGCGAGGCGCCTTGTACGGTTGGCAAGGCCGGGCGCCGACGAAACAGGCTACGGCCGCCGTAAGTGATGTCGATGTTGTCGACTTCCAGCAACGCTTCGGTCATGCTGCTCCAGCAGAACTCTCTGCGACCGTACGTCTGCCTGAGGCGATGTCTTCCCAAAGCCAGCAGGCCACTGCGTAGGGATCGCCTGCGGGAGTCAGCTTCTGTGGAAGCGTGAAGCATTTGGGGTCGGCGAAGTCGCAGCGTGGAGCGAACCGACATCCCGGTGGGAGCTCGTCTCTTCGTAGCAGACCACGCAGCTGAACCTCGCCTCCCGGAGGCTCCTTCAGACGGGGCACGGCGGCGATCAGACCCCGGGTGTATGGATGCCGCGGGTGGGCGAACAACTCTGCGGTGGGGGCTGTCTCCACCAGCTCGCCGGCGTACATGACTGCCACGCGATCGCAAATCTGGGCCAGGACACCGAGATTGTGGGTGACATACAGCATGGCCATACCGTGCTCTTCGCGTAGCCGCGCCAGCAACCGCAGAATCCGGGCCTGGGTGGTGACGTCGAGGGCGGTGGTGGGCTCGTCGAGAACCAGCAACGTGGGGCGGCAAGCGAGGGCCAAGGCGATGACGACTCGCTGTTGCTGGCCTCCGCTCAGCTGATGCGGGTAGCGCTGGAACATCGCCCGCGGTTGTGGAAGCCCTACCTCGTCGAAAAGTTCGAAGGTTCGCGTTTCCCCTTCCCGCTTGTTCGAAGCGACGCCGTGAGCCTCCAAGACCTCCACCACCTGGTGGCCGACTCGCATCGAGGGTGTGAGGCTGCTGGAGGGGTTTTGGGGCACCATGCTTATTCGGGAGCCGCGCAACCGACGCAACCGGCCCTCGTCGAGCGCGAGGAGGTCCTCGCCCTCGAATTCGACGGTGCCCGATTGGATGCGGCTGCCAGGTCGGCGATAGGCGAATAGCGAGTAAGCGGTCGTCGTCTTCCCACTCCCCGACTCACCGGCCAGACCCAGAGTCTCCCCCGGCTCGATCCAGAACGAAACGTTCTTGACGACGTTCACCCAGCGTCGCCGCTCGTGGTAGTCGACCGACAGGTTGGTCACTGCGACCACTGGGGACGGCGAGTTGGTCACACGTCACGCACCCTCGACGATCCGAGGCCGAGCGCTTCGCTGATGGCCTCGGTGAACAGACTGAGCGAAACGACCAGCGAGGCCAGGGCGAGGGAGGGAGCGAGGACGATCCAGGGGGCATTGGTGACGTAAGGACGGGCCTCGCTGATCATCAAACCCCACTCGGGCGTGGGTGGGGCTGCTCCGAAACCAAGAAAGCTCAGCCCGCCGATGAAGAGAACCGCGTACCCGGTGCGCAGCGAGAACTCGACCAGCACCGTCGACATCACATTCGGAAGGACTTCGCGCCGAGCGACGGACCAAGCCGATTCGCCTCGGAGCCGGGCGGCAGTGACGAAGTCCTCGGTGACCACGTTGAGCGCGGCAGCACGGATCACCGTTAGCACCCGCAAAGCAAAGAAAAAGGCGACGGTGGAGATCATGATCACATATCCGGAGCCGAGTGCGCTCAACAGGAGTAACGAGAGGATGAGAGGCGGAATTGTGAGCAGCAGATCGACGACTCGCATCGCCGACTCGTCGACCCAGTTCCTCAAATAGGCGAGGATGACTCCGAGCGAGGCTCCAACTAGTACCGCCAGGCCGGAGGCCGAAAATGCCAGCAATAGCACGACGCGCTCGCCGTGGACGACTCGGCTGAAAACGTCGCGCCCAAAATTGTCGGTTCCGAACAGGTGGTCAGGCGACGGCGAGGTGAAAGGCGGACCTGCTGACAGCTTGACCGGGTCGAAGGGTGCCCAGAGCGGCCCGGTAAGCGCAACAAGCAAATGGATTGCCAGCACTGCGGTTGCCAGCAAGTAGGGAGCCGGAAGGTCACGAATCGTCTCCCACGACCGTCGCACCGATCCTGGTGCTCGGCCGGGGACCGACAGCACGGTTGTCGAGTCGGCGGCTTGGTGAGTCAACCCGTACGCAGCCGAGGATTGAGGAATCCAGCGATCAGGTCGGCCCCCAAATTGGCGATGATGTAAACGGCAGCCAGGATCATGGCGATCGCTTCGATGACCGGCGTGTCGAGAAGCTTGATGGAATCGATCAGCTGGCGGCCGAGTCCCGGGAAGCTGAAGATGACCTCGACGAGAACGACCCCGCCGATCAGCCAGGCCAGGTTCAGCACCGTCACCCGCAAGGCCGGCCCGATGGCGTTGGGGAGAACGTGACGCCAGATGACCCGCCGGCGTGACAATCCCTTCAAGGTTGCCAATCGCACGTAGTCCGACTCCATGACCGCCATCACACTGGTTTGCATCATCCGCACCGCATAGGCGGTCATCGCCAGAGTGAGGGTGACCGCCGGCAACACCAGCATCGAAAGCAACTGGGTAAACGACTGCGCGTCATCGATCAAAGAGAGGGGGGGAAACCACTGCAAAGTGACGGAAAAGACCAACAGCAAGACGATCCCGATTACGAATTCGGGAATGGCCGTGCCGACCAGCACGAGTGCCGAGAGCCATGAGACCAGCTTGCGATCACGGTAGATCGCGGTGACAAGCCCCAGGATCAGACTGAGGGGGACGTACAGGATCAGAGCGGCGGCCGCCAGGATCATCGTGTTGCTGAGACGCGGCAGCACCAGGTCGGCTACCGGACGCGATTGGCGGCCACCGGCCGATGCAATCGAGGACGGGAGCGCCGATACCAGCGACTCCCCCCAGTCTCCCCTCACAAAACCCGACAACCAGCCGACATATCGCTGTAGCGGCGGCTGATCGAGCTTCAGAACTTCCCGCATCGCCGTCACCCGCTCGGCAGTGGCGCCCTGCCCGAGGAGGCGCGTCGCCGCGTCCCCGGGCAGGAGCTCAACGGCCCAGAAGATGGTGGCCGATACGACTACCAGCGTGATGATCGCCAACAACACTCTCGGCAGCACCAGCCGTAGCACATATCGCATCTGTCAGAGTGTGACGTCCAGGTTGAGGAAGTTGTGGAACGGTGTTCCCGAAGGAAGCCAGCCCGTCACCGAGCGTCTGACGGCGTCGATGGTGTTGGTCATGTAGGGGACGAGGTGACCGCCCTCATCGATGATCATCTGCTGCGCCTGGTGATAGAGGTTGGTCCGCTCTTCGACATCGAGTGTCGCCCGGGCCGTCGTCAGGAGCTCGTCCCATTCGGGCCGGAACCAATGGATCTCGTTCCAGGCGGCGTCCGAGCTGTAGAGCAAGGCCAGCATCCCATCGGCGGGTCGGGCAATGTAGGCGCTGACATACATGGGTTCTTTCAGCCACACGGTGTCCCAATAGGTGTCGGCAGGCCGGACATCGAGTTCGATGTTGATCCCCGCCTCGGCCGCCTGCTGCTGGTAGACGGTGGCGAAGTCGATGAAACGGGCCTGGACGTCGGAAACCTTCAGCGAAACGTCCAGCCCATCGCCGTACCCGGCCTCGGCCAGAAGCTGTCGCGCCATGTCGAGATCTCGTTCGCGGACCCCAGGAACTCCGTACTGGAGAGCGGCGGAGATAGGGACGTCGTTGACGAGGGTTCCATAGCCTCCGTTGACAAGGTCGAGCATGCCCTGACGATCCATGGCGTATTTCATCGCTAGCCGCACGCGGTTGTCATCAAAGGGAGGCTCATCCGTCTCCAGCGCGATGAGCTCCATGTTCCCAAGGGTCTGCCTGACAATCGTGGTCTCGTCTCCCTGTTCGAGGCCGGCGAGCTCGGTGAATGGAGGATCTTCGATGATGTCCACTTGACCGGCTTGGAGCGCAGCCACCCGCGACGGTGCCTCGGGGATCGAGATCAACTCGAGTACGTCGAGCTTTGGTAGTCCCTGCTGCCAATAGTTCGGATTGCGCTCAAACACCGTCGGCGTCTCGCCCGGAGTGAACTGACGGACGATATATGGCCCGGTGCCGACGGCCGTAGCGGCGAGGTCGGCGTTGGTGGCACCGTTGGGAACGATGTAGGCCTGCCTGAAGATCGTCGCCAGCGGAAAATCGACATTGGCGCTCTGCAAGGAGAAGCGGACCGTCATGTCGTCGATCGCCTCCACCCCATCGGGATCAAGGCCCGAGAGGTTGCCCGCCCCGGGAGAAGCGACCGCCGGGTCGAGCAGCCGCTGATACGAGTAGACGACGTCGGCCGCGGTGAACTGATCGCCGTTGTGCCAGGTGACGCCGGGTCGCAGTCTGAAGGTCCACACGCTGCCGGTTGCATCGGGTTCCCATGATTCCGCCAACACTGGTATCGCCCCGAGCGCATCATCGAACTGGGCCAACTGCTCGTACGTCGCCGAGATCAGCCGGCCGTCATGCGACGTGTTGTTGAACGCGGGGTCGGCCGTGTCGGCCGAGGTGGCCGCTCCGCTCATGGCAAACCGAAGGGTCTTTAGTGCGGCCGACGACGTAGATCCAGTCGCCAATGTCGTTCCCGTTGTGCCTGCCGTCGCGACCGTAGTTGTCGTCGTGGCACCCGGTGCGCAGCCAGCTAGTGCGGCCGCCGCCCCGGCCATCCCACTCATCTTTATGAACGCCCGTCTGTCGATCTTGTCGGCCATCAGAACTCCTCCATTCCTCCCGGATGTCTTGTCTGCTGTGTTTGCTCGTTTTCAACCCGATGAAGGTTGAGGTCGTGGACCTTCAAAGAAATGTGGGCAGCAATCGCCGAGGTGCAGATGTCGCGGTCGCGGCTCCGCAAAGCAACGACGAGTTCCTGGTGGCGACGGGTGAAGCCCTCTACCCAATCGGCCGGAGTCTGCGGATACATATCGCGCTCGGGCGTCCAGATCAAAAACGGAAGTCCCACCAACGCCCAGGTCTGCGATAGATACCGGTTCTCGGCCGCTTCGATCAAGGTCGTGTGGAATCTGATGTCGTGCTCGGCTGCTGCCACCGGATTCGCCCTGGCGACGGCCTCGTCCATTCGATCAACAATCGAATCGAGCCGGTCGCAGAGCTCGAGCCACGCCGATGGATCGAGGACTTCGAGAACTTGGGTCACCGCCAGCTGTTCGAGGCTCGTTCTGACCAGGAGCCCGTTGACGACATCGCGCAAGTCGACCTCGGCTATATAGGTCCCGTTCTTGGGTCTGCTCTCGACCAGACCCTGCTGTTCGAGAATGCGGATCGCCTCTCTGATTGGAGTCCGGCTGACTCCGAGCTGGGTCGCCAGTTCCTGCTCGGGAACTTTCTGGCCCGGGCGCAGCCTCCCCGAGATGATGCCTTCTCGAATCGCATCCACCACGCGATCACGCAGAGAGCGATGCTCGAGACGATCGAGGCCGCTGCCCCGTACAGTCATCTGTGCCGCCCGCAGTCCGCTTAGATCGGCCATGTTGCATGATGCATACATCACACATCAGTTGTCTGTCAAGTAGATTCGATGCGGCGCCGGAGAAATACGGGAGGGAATTTCGTGAGTGCTGCCACCGTCGTACTGATCCATGGCGCCTGGCTATCGCCAGCGTCGTGGGATCGGTTCGCACAGCGATTTGAGGCCAGCGGTTACCGGTGCCTCGTTCCAGCCTGGCCGTTTGAGGACCGATCGCCAGAGGATCTGCGGACTACCCCGCTCCCCCAGCTGGCATCGGTGGGGGTGAAGGAGATCGTCGATCATCTCGCCGCCCAGATCGCTCCCCTATCAGACGTCGTGCTAGTCGGGCACTCCTTCGGAGGCCTGTTCGTTCAGCAACTGCTCGACCGCGGCCTCGGTCGGGCCGCGGTTGCCATTCACCCCGCCCCCGGACGCGGTGTATTCCCCGACCCGGCGGCATTCAAGGCTTCGCAAGGAGTGTTGAAGGTCTGGGGCTTTTGGAAGAAGGTGTTGACGATGTCGCGAAACGACTTCGACCGGTTTTTTGCGAACGGACTCCCTGACGAGCAACGGGCAGTCGAGTACGAGACTCAGGTCGTACCGACGCCAGGCCGGATTTTCTTCCAGGCGGCCACAGCGCCGTTCCACCGCGCCACCGAGGTCCGCTACGACAACCCGACTCGATCACCGCTGCTACTCATCTCTGGATCCGAGGACCGAACGGTGCCGGCTGCCTTGGTCAAGAAGACCCATCTCCGCCACCAAGGGTCGCCGGCTGTTACTGAGTTGGTCGAGTTCCCAGGTCGCAGCCACTACACCATTCGCGAACCGGGTTGGGAGCACGTCGCTGACCGAGCTCGGGAGTTTTGGGAGCGAGTGATCTAGGAATGGTCATTGATGAGATGTCAGGTAGGCAATGACGTCGACGGCGTTGCGGTCGGGCGGGAACACCGGGTAGAAGACCCGCACAATCGTGGAGCGCTCGGCGATAAGGGTGACGCGCTTGTAAAGGGTCAGATTGCCGGCGATGAAGGTTGGGAGTTTCAACGGCGCCGTGGCGAGACGAAGAGACGAGTCGTTGAGAAGGGGAAAAGGAATGTGCATTCGCTCGCCGAATTCGCGCTGCTCGTCAAGGGGTTGGGCGCTGACTCCCCACACAATGGCGTCTAGAGCCGCCAGTTGGTCCTCGTGGTCCCGGAAGGCGCACGCTTGCGGAGTGCAGCCGCGAGCTCCGGGGATTAGATCCCAATCGGCCGGTAAGACCACATCACCGCCACCAGTCCGCGGGTAGGCGTAGATGACCAGCCAACGGCTGGCGTGTGAACGCAGCGAATAGATACGTCCATCAACCCCTTCGAGTTCCAAGTCGGGAAGCTCGAGCCCCAACAGGTGGTCGCAAGCGCCATCGTCCGTCGGCGCCGGGAGATCGAGAGGAAGCTGCGTAGCGTCGCTCATCGGTTCTACTCGAGGACTCTTGTGAGCGCGCTGGTCATATCTTTGATTTCTCGGCCTGTGAGACGCGACGAGAACAACCGCTCGATGCCTTCCAGGTAGAAGGGAGCGGCCCGGCGCAGCGCTCCGCGACCTTTGGGGGTGAGAAAGGCAAGAGTGGCGCGGCCGTCGGTAGGGTCGGGTTGCTTACCAACCAGGTCGCCTTCGATCATGTCGTCGACCAGTCGGCTCACCTGCGAGCGGCTCAAGACCACCCGCTCGCCCAATTCAGTCATGCGGAGCCGCCGCTCCGGCGCTCGGTTCAGCTCCAGCAAGACGTCGTACCACGTCAACGGCAACCCGGTGGCGTCCTCCACCAAGCGCCCTAGCTCCGGCACCAACGCGGCGTGGGTGCGCAGGAGGAGCCCCCAGGCGACGGTGCCTTCGGTCTCAGCCGGTCGGGTCACAAAGAAACGAGAGTAGCCGGGAATAACGTGCGTCTGCACATAGTTAGAGATAGATATGCGTGCATACGCACGTATTGTGTGAAAGGAGAAAACTTCAAATGGCAACTTCTAACGCCCCGCTGCGACCCCTCGGCAACGCCGACGTCCCGGTCGCCGGAACCTGGAAGGTCGATCCCGGTCACGCCGAGGTGGGGTTCTGGGGCCGGCATTTCATGCTGACGAAGGTGCGCGGACGGTTCACCGGCATCGACGCCACCGTTGTCATCGCCGAAGACCCGGTCGACTCGACGGTGGAGGCGATCATTGACATGGCCAGCGTCGACAGCGGCGATCGGACCCGCGACAACCATCTCCGCTCCAGCGATTTCTTCGACGTGGCCAACTGGCCGAATGCCCACTACCGGTCCACAGAGGTCAGATGGGAGGGCGATCGGGGAACCGTGACCGGAAACCTCACCGTTCGCGACGTCACTCAACCGCTGACCCTCGAAGTCGAGTTCGAAGGTGGGATCCGCGATCCATGGGAGCAGGACCGAGCTGTGTTCTCGGCCACGGCAACGATCAACCGCGAAGACTGGGACTTGACGTGGAACATGGCGCTCGAGGCCGGCGGCCTCCTCGTTTCCAAAGACGTCCACCTCGAGCTCCACGTCGAGCTCATCCGCCAGAGCTAGTGAGTCACGGCAAGGCTTGGGGCGCCTGGCGCATATCTTGGTAGTCATGACCGTGCCAACCATCCCCCACCGTCCACCGCGTCTGGCCGCCGACGTCATGCGCGAGCGTGCCACGGACTTCCACGACGAGATGGACCGACGCCGCTCGGTGCGGATGTTCTCACCCGACCCGGTGCCCCGGGAATTGGTCGAGTTGGCGATCATGACCGCTTCGACCGCCCCGTCTGGGGCTCATCGCCAACCCTGGAGATTTGCCCTCACCGGCGACCCGGAGATCAAACGCCAGGTCCGATTGGCAGCCGAAGAGGAGGAACGTATCAACTACGAGGGTGGGCGGATGCCGGCTCACTGGAGAGAAGCGCTGGCACCGCTGGGAACGGATTCCGTCAAGGAGTATCTGGAAACAGTGCCCTGGCTAGTTGTGCTCTTCGAGGAGCGACACGGCTATTTCGCCGATGGGTCGCTACGGCACAACTACTACGTCAAGGAGAGCGTCGGGATCGCGGCCGGGTTTTTCATCACCGCGCTCCATCACATGGGTCTCGCCACTCTCCCCCACACCCCGAGCCCCATGGCCTTCTTGGCGAAGGTCTTGGGACGCCCCGAGAACGAACGGGCCTTCTGTCTCTTCCCGATCGGCTTCCCGGCCGACGATTGCGTCGTTCCCGACTTGGCCCGCAAGCCCCTCGACGAAGTAATGGTGAGGGTCGGCTCCGAAGCGGGATGAGCCGGTGTCTCGGCCGAGCAAAGCGCCATAGGCGATGGCAGCCAGCGTTATGACAAACCCGTCGACGTGGTGGTGGGTGCGGTCCTGCGCGCGTCCTGGGCGAGATTCACCGCCACGACACTCCAAACCCGAGGCTCGCCAGCACAGGCGACACTTAAGCTCCGGGGGCGAGAGTCGAACTCGCAACCTACGGATTAACAGTCCGCCGCTCTGCCAATTGAGCTACCCCGGATGGATC
>Ga0136623_10000038_pt1 | contig 28802 bp, 45 predicted proteins | sample AntDrymUQ4492106_2_FD_104656 | JGI IMG/M metagenome (GOLD analysis project Ga0136623, IMG submission 104656) | Polar desert sand microbial communities from Dry Valleys, Antarctica - metaG UQ449 (21.06) | ecosystem: Environmental > Terrestrial > Soil > Desert | place: Antarctica: Dry Valley...
AAGGTCGACGTGGTCGGCGTAACCAAAGGCAAAGGCTTTGCCGGCGTCATGAAGAGACACAACTTCTCGGGGCTCTCCAGAACCCACGGGACTCAGGCGAAGCATCGTTCGCCGGGCTCGATCGGAGCTTGCGCAACCCCGGCGCGCGTCTTCAGGGGCACTCGCATGGCCGGTCAGATGGGCCACGTTCGTGTTACCACCTTGAATCTCGAAGTCATCAAGGCCGATCCCGAGCGCCACCTGCTTCTCGTAAGAGGGGCTGTTCCGGGTCCCAAGGGAGGACTCGTCCTGGTGCGGTCCGCCATCCGCCTGCGGCAACGGGAGCGAGTGTAATGGCGGTGGCTGCGGTTATCGACGCGTCCGGCGCCAAAACGGGCGAGCAAAGTCTTGACGACGGTCTGTTCTGCGGCGAGGTCAACTCCGCGGTGCTGCACCAGGTGGTCGTCGCTCAGCTCGCTGCGGCGCGATCTGGCACGGCGTCGACGAAGACTCGCGCCGAGGTCCGGGGTGGGGGACGCAAGCCGTGGCGGCAGAAGGGCACCGGGCGGGCGCGCCACGGATCAATCAGAAGTCCCATATGGGTGGGCGGCGGAGCGGTCTTCGGGCCCAAACCTCGCAGCTACGTTCAGCGGGTGAATAAGAAGGTTCGACAAGCGGCTCTCCGATCCGCACTGGCCGACAAGGCAGAGTCCGAGCGGATTTTCATCCTCGATGGCTTCGATCAGACCAAGACCAAGGCGGCTCATCAGTGCCTCGAGGTGGCCGGCATAACGGGCAAGGTCTTGATCGTCGTCGATTCCTCCTCCGAAGGGGACGAGGCGGTCGACCTTGCCTTTCGGAATCTCGCGCACAGTGCCTTTTCGTTACAGGGTTCGCTTGCGGCGTATGACATCGTGGCGGCGGAAGCGGTTGTATTTACGTCCGGCGCCTACGAGAGGTTCGTCGAGCGTGCCGGGAACAAAGTGGCGAGCCGGTGAGCCCCTCGACCAAGGGCGATCCTCGCAGTGTCATCTTGGCGCCGGTCGTCAGCGAGAAGTCTTATTCGCTCATCGATAGCAACGCCTACACCTTCCTGGTTCACCCCGGCGCCAACAAGACCGAGATTCGACAGGCGGTCGAGTCGATCTGGGATGTACGAGTGGTAAAGGTCAATACGCTCAACCGCAAGGGCAAAGTGAAGCGCTTCAGATACGCCCAGGGGAAGCGGCCGGATAGCAAGCGTGCTGTGGTCAAGCTGGCCGAAGGCGACAGCATAGAGATCTTCGAGCAGTCCTAGGAGATGCCGACCGATGCCAGTTCGTAAAGCCAAGCCGACCTCGGCGGGACGCCGCTTCCAGAGTCACTCCGATTATGCCGAGGTGACGCGTTCGAGACCCGAGAAGTCCTTGCTCAAGCCGAAGCCGTCGAAGGGCGGGCGCAACAGCTATGGGCGTATCACTACGCGCCATCAGGGTGGTGGTAACAAGGTCCGCTACCGGACCGTGGACTTCCGCCGCGAGAAGGACGGAATTCCCGCGAAGGTTGCGCACGTCGAGTACGACCCCAATCGCAATGCTCGCATCGCCCTGTTGCATTACTTTGACGGGGAGAAGCGCTACATACTGCTTCCTCACCGGCTTCGGGTCGGGGCGACCGTCGAATCGGGCGCCAAGGCAGATATCCAGGTGGGAAACGCTCTTCCGCTGCGAAATATCCCGGTCGGAACCGTCGTACACAATGTTGAGCTGAAGCCGGGCGGTGGAGGGAAAATGGCGCGCTCGGCCGGGTCGTCGGTCCAGCTTGTCGCCAAGGAGGGTCCCCGCGCGACCCTGCGACTCCCTTCGGGGGAGATGCGCATGGTGGCGATGGACTGTCGCGCCACCATCGGTCAAGTGGGGAACGCCGAGGCCGAGCTCATCTCGATTGGGAAGGCAGGCCGTGCTCGGTGGAAGGGCAAGCGTCCAACCGTCAGGGGAGTGGCGATGAACCCTGTCGACCATCCCCTCGGTGGTGGCGAGGGCAAGGCGTCGGGAGGCCGGCACCCGGTGAGTCCCTGGGGCAAGAAGGAGGGGCGCACTCGCAAGAAGAAGAAGTCTGATGCGCTCATCGTGCGGCGTAGACGTAAGAAGAGAGGGAGATAGTGCCTCGGAGCCTGAAGAAGGGTCCGTTTGTCGACGACCACCTGTTGGTCAAGGTGGTCGAGATGAACAACAGAAATCAGAAGAGAGTGATCAAGACTTGGTCGAGGCGTTCGACCGTGATTCCCGAGATGGTGGGGCACACGATCGCGGTGCACGACGGCCGCAAGCACGTACCGATCTACGTTACCGAATCCATGGTGGGTCACAAGCTGGGTGAGTTCGCTCCCACGCGCGCCTTTCGGACCCACGGGAGCTCGGAGCGTTCGGCGAGGATGAGGTAGTGGCCGTCAGAACGGCCGGCGAGGCTCAAGAAGCTCGCGCGACGGCCAAGTATATAAGAATCTCTCCCACCAAGGCGAGACAGGTAGTCGATCTCATTCGAGGTCGCCATGTCGACGATGCGAGGCGGGTGCTGCGCTTTTCCACGCGAGCAGCGTCGACGCCGATCGCGAAGGTCCTGGAATCCGCCGTTGCTAATGCCGAGCACAATCGCGAGCTCCCGGCGGACGAGCTCATCGTGGTCCGCACGTGGGTGGACGAAGGTTCGACCTTGAGGCGTTTTCGTCCCCGCGCTTTGGGACGGGCGACTAGGGTGCGCAAGCGGACGTGCCATATCTCCGTGGTCGTGGGCCGCGTGGAAGGAGCCGTCCGGCCGGCAGTGGAAGCTGCGTCTCTCGAGACGTCCCGCCGCAGAACGAGGCGGGGCCGCGGACGTCAAGACGAAGGGAACGAATAGGCATGGGGCAGAAGGTCCATCCGTACGGCTTCAGGCTCGGTATCTACACTGACTGGAAGTCGCGCTGGTACTCCGAGAAGGAGTACCGTGACTATCTTGAGGCCGATCTGCGGGTGCGAGAGTATTTGCTGGGCCAGCTCCCCCATGCAGGTATCAGCCGCATCGAGATCGAGCGGACCAGAGAGCGTGTGCGTGTTGACGCTCATACGGCGCGTCCGGGCATCGTTATCGGCCGGAGGGGAACCGAGGCGGAGCGTCTGCGGTCTCAGCTGGAGCGCATGGAGTCCAAGCTCTACGGTCGGCCGGTGGACGTGAGGCTCAACATCATCGAGGTCAAGCAGCCGGAGCTAGATGCGAAGCTGATCGCGCAAGGGGTCGCAGAGCAGCTCGCCAGCCGAGTGTCGTTCAGACGGGCGATGAAGAAAGCCGTCGGAACCGCAATGCGCCACGGTGCCAAGGGTGTGCGGGTGCAGTGCTCCGGCCGGCTGGGCGGAGCTGAGATGAGCCGGTCCGAGTGGTACATCGATGGTCAGATGCCCCTGCATACGCTGCGGGCCGACGTTGACTATGGATTTCACGAGGCTCGCACGACGTTCGGTCGCATCGGAGTGAAGGTGTGGATCTACAAGGGCCCGTTCCAGGACATCTACGCGTCTGCGCGAGACGCCGCCCGGTTGCGACGTGAAGCCGCTCTGGCCGCGGGCGAGACCGTGGGACGCGGCGCCGAGGATCGCGCCCGCCGGTCGCGTCAAGCGCGCACTTCGGAGTCCCAGAAGAGCCCCGTCCCGGCGGCACCCCAAGTGACCGCGGCCGCCAGCGTGTCCGAAGGACCAGAGGCACAAACTCCGGCCGCGACTCCTGCCACCGGAGCCGCTGCAGGCGAGCCGGCAACGAGGACGCAGTAGCCATGCTGCAGCCGAAGAAGGTCAAGCATAGAAAAGTCCAGCGCGGAAAACGGCGCGGTAAAGCCAAAGGTTGGACGTCGGTAAAGTTCGGTGAGTACGGACTAATGACTCTGGAAGCAGGCTGGATCACAAACCGTCAGATTGAGGCGGCCCGTATCGCGATGACTCGGCATATCCGTCGTGGCGGCAAGGTGTGGATCACGATCTTCCCCGACAAGCCGGTAACCAAGAAACCGGCGGAGACACGAATGGGGTCGGGCAAGGGAAACCCAGAGAGCTGGGTAGCCGTCGTAAAGCCCGGGCGCGTCATGTTCGAGCTGGCCGGCGTGCCAGAGCCTTTGGCCAAGGAGGCCATTCGTCTCGCCGCCCACAAGCTTCCGGTGAAGTGCAAGTTCGTGACACGCGAGCAGACTCTGGAGGTTACCTGAGTGCTCCGCACCGGAAATACGGTCAGTACCGATAGCGTCACTGCGCCCTGGTCGCTAGGCTCGAGGAGCGAGCGCACCTGGAAGGTACGTGAGCGACAGATGAATCCCAATTCCGACCTCGGCGGAGCCGTGGAACGACGCGAGCGGGGATGCAGTGGCACTCGGATGCGAGCGAATTTACGGGGAGGTGCACCCGAGTAATGGCGTCGGCAGCTGAGCTCAGAGAGCTCTCGATCGAGGAGATCGAGCAGGCACTAGCGGAGACGATCGAGGAGCTCTTCAACCTTCGTTTTCAGCATGCCACCGGGCAGCTGGAGAATTACCGGAGGCTGCGCCAGCTACGCCGAGAGGTAGCGCGCATCAAGACGATATTGAGGGAGCGCGAGCTCGAGGACGCCGGTGCGGAGCATTAGGGAGAAATATGAGCGGTGTTAGTAGTGAATCGAGCGAGATCATTGAGCGGGGCAAACGGAAGGTGCGCACCGGGTTTGTCGTCTCCGATGTCATGGATAAGTCTGTTGTCGTCGAGGTCCGAGACGCAGCCCAACACCCCACTTACGGAAAGATAGTGCGAAGCACGACCCGTCTCAAGGCGCACGACGAGAGCAGCCTGGCGGGAGTCGGCGACCGAGTCAGAATCGCCGAGACGCGTCCCCTGTCCAAGACGAAGCGTTGGCGGGTAGTCGAGATAGTGGAAAAGGCGAAGTGATCCAGCAGGAAACCAGATGTCGTGTAGCAGACAACACCGGAGCTCGTGAGGTCTTGGTCATAAAGGTACTGGGCGGAACGAGACGCCGTTATGCGGGCATAGGCGACATCGTTGTGTGTACTGTCAAAGATGCCATCCCAGGGGGCACCGTCAAGAAATCTGATGTCGTCAAGGCCGTTGTAGTGCGCACCACCAAGGAGCGCAGGCGCATCGACGGGTCCTATATCAAGTTTGACGACAACGCGGTCGTGATCGTCGACGGTCAGATGCAGCCGCGAGGCACTCGCATCTTCGGCCCAGTGGCGCGCGAGCTCAGGGACCGGCGGTTCATGCGCATCGTCTCCCTTGCGCCGGAGGTGCTGTGATGCCGTCCACAAGTATCAGGAAGGGCGACCGGGTGCGGATGATCGCAGGCAAGGACTTGGGGGCCGAAGGACGCGTCTTGGCTGTGCTCCCCAAGCGAGGCAAGGTGATCGTCGAGGGCATGAACACCGTCACCAGGCACGAGAAGGTGCGCCCAAATCGGCGAGGTGGGCAGGAAGGCGGCATCCAGCACAAGGAGGCCGCGGTGGATGTTTCGAACGTCGCCCTGATCTGTCCCAACGACGGTGCCACGCGCGTGGGCCATCGTGTCGATGATTCGGGGGCGCGGGTACGCGTGTGCGTCAAATGCGGGACGGAGTTGTGATGGCTCAGACGACTTATTCCCCCCGGCTCAAAGTGCACTATCGTCAGGAATTGACCCCCAAGCTGCAACAAGAGCTTGGACTGAAGAACGTCATGCAGGTTCCCGGGCCCGAGAAGATCGTAGTCAACATGGGGGTGGGGGACGCGTCGCGCGATGCCCGGCTCTTGGAGGGTGCGGTCAAGGACCTCACTACGATCACGGGCCAGAAACCGACGCTGCGCAACGCTCGCAAGTCCTTGGCGACCTTCAAGATTCGAGCCGGCATGCCTATTGGGGCGGCCGTGACCATGAGGGGCGATCGGATGTGGGAGTTTCTTGACCGGTTGATGTCGATCGTGCTTCCTCGTATTCGCGACTTTCGAGGGTTGAACCCGGAGTCCTTTGACGGCCGGGGCAATTACAGCTTCGGTCTTACCGAACAGCTTGTCTTTCCCGAGATCGACTACGACGACATCGACGTCCCTCGTGGAATGGACATCACGATCGTCACGACCGCTCAGAATGATGAAGGCGGCAGGGCGCTCTTGAGCGCACTTGGCTTTCCATTCAGGAGCGGAAGGTTGGAGGTATAGATGGCGAAGAAGGCCTTGCGGCTCAAGGCACAACGGAAACCCAAATACAGGGTGCGAGCTTACTCTCGATGTATGCGCTGCGGACGGCCGCGGGCCGTGTATCGCCGCTTTGGGTTGTGCCGGTTGTGTTTCAGGCATATGGCTCACAACGGGGAGATCCCCGGCATCACGAAAGCGAGCTGGTAGACAGATGAGCATGACCGATCCTGTGGCCGACATGCTTTCGCGTATCCGCAATGCGTCGTCGGCGGCCCACGACGAGGTTGTCATTCCAGCGTCCAAGATCAAGGAGAGCATCGCGAAGATTTTGGCCGAGGAGGGGTTTGTGCAGAGCTATGAGACTTCGCGCGAGGAGTCGCATGCGAACATCAAGATCCGCCTGCGTTACTCGGTGGACAGGGAGTCCGCAATTGCCGGAATCAGCCGGGTTTCGAAGCCCGGGCGGCGTGTGTACAAGGGAGCGCAAGAGCTGCCCCGCGTGCTCGGCGGTCTCGGCATCGCAATCATCTCGACCTCGCAAGGGGTCATGACCGACAGACAAGCCCGCCGAGTAGGCGTCGGGGGAGAAGTTCTGGCGCATGTCTGGTAGAGGAAAGGTCGGACGATGTCACGTGTAGGTCAAGCCCCCATCACCGTGCCCTCGGGGGTTGAGGTCACTGTTTCCCCCGGCGGGGTGGTCGTCAAAGGGCCGCGCGGGGAGCTTTCCAGGATGGTGCCGAAGGGCATCGCGCTAGAGCGCGCAGACCGCGAGATCAGGGTCACGCGCGCCAACGAGGAACGGGAAGTGCGTGCACTTCACGGGTTGGTTCGAAGCTTGGTCGCCAATATGATCCAGGGGGTCACCCAGGGCTACGAGAGAAGGCTCGAGATCCATGGGGTGGGCTACCGCGCGGTCAAGAAGGGCGACGACATCGAGTTTCAGATTGGCTTCTCCCATCCCGTTGCCAAGAAGGCGCCCGCCGGTATCGAGTTCGAGCTCCCGACTCCAACGAGGATCGTGGTGAGAGGCATCGACAAGGAGCTCGTAGGCCAAGTGGCGGCGGAGATTCGAGCGGTCAGAAAGCCCGAGCCGTACAAAGCGAAAGGCATCAGGTACGAGGGGGAGCACATAAAGCGCAAGGCCGGTAAGGCCGCGAAGGCGGGCGGGTAGTGTGGCCTCAGATCTGAAGGCGCGGGGCAGGGTAAAGCGGCATCGCCGGGTGAGAAAGCTGGCGGTGGGAACAGAAGCGCGCCCCCGGCTCGCTGTGTATCGCTCCAACCGGCAGATCTACGCTCAGCTTATTGATGACTCCTCCGGGAGGACGCTCGTGTCTGCGTCGTCTCAGAAGGTCCGAGGAGGCAAGGATCCGACGACCAGGGCAAAAGCGGTGGGACGTGCTGTGGCGATGCGCGCCGCCGACGCTGGAATCAAAAAAGTGACATTCGACCGAGGAGGCTTTCGCTACCACGGGAGAGTCAAGTCCCTTGCCGAGGGCGCCCGCGAGGGCGGACTTGATTTCTAGAACGGGAGAGAGCTGATGGCAAGAGGTTCGGGAGGTCGTCAAAGAGACGACGATCGTAACCAGTACGAGGAGCGTGTTGTGTCGATCAACCGCGTTGCCAAGGTGGTCAAGGGCGGCCGCCGGTTCTCATTTACTGCGTTGGTTGTAGTGGGCGATGGAGCCGGCCGCGTCGGCGTTGGTTATGGCAAGGCACGAGAGGTTCCGGCTGCGATCCAGAAAGGCATCGAGGAAGCGAAGCAAAGCTTCTTCACGGTTCCCATGGTAGGTCAGACGATCATCCACGAGATTATCAGCGAGGACTCCGCTGCCGTTGTCCTCTTGAAGCCGGCTTCTCCCGGAACCGGAGTGATCGCCGGAGGTCCCGTGCGTGCAGTCGTCGAGTGTGCCGGCATCCGGGACATCCTCTCGAAATCGCTGGGTTCGAGCAACCCGATCAATATCGTGCACGCCACCGTCAAGGCGCTGCAGGGCCTCAAGACTGCGGAGGAGATCGCTCTCAAAAGAGGCAAGCGTCCCGAGGAAGTCGCCCCCCCATACCTGCTGCGCGGCGCGAGTCCCGCTGGATCATCGGCTTCCTAAGTGCACCGCCCTCCGAATACAATGGCACTCGAGCCCCTCTGCATCCTCGTTCGCGGCGTTTGTCGCTCAGATACCTTCCAGGTACATGGCGCTCCTGGCGCCTGGCGAAACGGCTCCGCCGAGGTCAGAATTGGGATTCAATCGGAGGCACAGGGACGCTCTCGGTGCGCACCGTGTTTCTGGTGCGCGGCACAGGGACATAGATGATCAAGCTCAAGGTGTCGCAAGTGCGTTCGGCGTTGGATCGAGGGGCGCGGCAGCGGGGGACCCTGCGTGCTCTTGGCATCAGGCGCATTGGCCACACCGTGGTTCACAAGGACAAGCCCGAGATAAGGGGCATGATCAAGGCCGTGGAGCATCTAGTGACGGTTGAGGAGATCGAGGAGATATGAGACTGCACGAGCTGAAGCCACCACAGGGGGCTCGTAGAGCGCGCAGGCGAGTAGGTCGCGGCGAAGGATCGGGCCGTGGGAAAACCGCAGGCCGCGGGACCAAGGGAACCCGGGCGCGCGGCAGTGTGCCCCTGTTCTTCGAGGGCGGCCAGATGCCTCTTGTGCGCCGCCTGCCCAAGCGCAAGGGGTTCAAGCCCATCAACCGGGTCGTCTACGGAGCGGTCAACGTGTCCGAGCTGGGCAGGATCGAGTCGTCCGAAATCGGACCGGCGGAACTCAGGGCGACCGGGCTGGTGCGCAAGCGAGACAAGATCATCAAGGTCCTGGGGCAGGGAGACATCGACCGGGCCGTGACGGTCAAGGCGCACGCCTTCAGCGCCACCGCCAAGCAGAAAATCGAGGCGGCCGGAGGCAAGGTCGAGGTCGTTGTGCGTGGGAGGTCTGGCGAATGAACCTGCTTGGAGCGTTCGTCAATGCTTTCAAGGTTCCCGACTTGCGCAAGAAGATCCTCTTTACGATGCTGATCATCGCGGTGTACCGGTTCGGCGCCCACGTCCCTACACCGGGCATCGACGTCCAGGCCGCGCAAGCCTTCGCCAGAGGGGCTCAGGGGGGTGTATTCGACTTCATCAACTTGTTCTCGGGCGGGGCACTGACCCAGATGGCGATTTTCGCCCTGGGAATTATGCCCTACATCACGTCGTCCATCATCATGCAGCTCTTGACGGCAGTGATCCCCAAGCTCGAGGCATGGTCCAAAGAAGGCGAGGCCGGCTACAAGAAGATCACGCAGTGGACCCGTTATCTGACCGTGCTGTTGGCGATTTTGCAGTCGACCGGACTGGCGTTCCTCTTCCACAGCGGGCAGATTCAGGGTCCGGGGGGGCAGCCGATCGATCTCATACCCCAGTTCTCGGGGCCGCGGGTAGGGCTCATCGTCTTGTCCTTGACGGCCGGCACCGCGCTGATCATGTGGCTCGGCGAGCTCATCACCCAGCGGGGCATTGGTAACGGCATGTCGATCCTGATCTTCGCTTCGATCGTATCGACCCTTCCCAGCGAGGGGAAGGCCATTCTCGACCAGGGCGGACCGGTGCTGTTCAGCTTGATCGTGCTGATGGGCATCGGGATCATTCTTGCGATCGTCATGATGGAGCAAGGCCAAAGAAGGATCGCCGTTCAATACGCTAAGCGCATTGTAGGCAGGCGCCAGATGGGGGGGCAGTCGACTTATATCCCGCTTAAGGTAAACCAGGCGGGTGTGATCCCGATCATCTTCGCCTCGAGTGTCCTCTACATCCCCAGTCTGCTGCAAAACGTGGTTCAGGTGGATGTGATTCAGGATTTCATCACAAACCACCTCGTCAACTCAAGCAGCTTCGTGTACATGATTCTCTACGGGACGATGGTGGTGTTCTTTGCCTATTTCTATACTGCTATCAGCTTCAACCCGATGGATGTCGCCGACAACATGAAGAAATACGGTGGATTCATTCCCGGTATTCGACCGGGGCGGCAGACTGCCGAGCATCTCGATCGAATCCTCACTCGAATCACCCTTCCGGGCGCTCTGTTCATTGCCGCGATTGCACTGCTTCCATCAATAGCGTTGCGCGCCTTTGGTCTGCAGGCGCTTCCCTTTGGGGGGACGTCGATCCTCATCACGGTGGGCGTGGCGCTCGAAACGATGAAGCAGATCGAATCGCAGCTCATGATGAGGCATTACGAAGGGTTCTTGAGATAATGCAGCGTCATCGCACGGGCTGCTAGATCAGGCTGGGCATAGCATTTTTATGCGACTTCTCATCTTTGGCCCGCAAGGGGCCGGCAAGGGAACGCAGGGGAGGCGCGTCGCCGAAGAATTCGATCTCGACGCGATCGCTACCGGAGACATGTTTCGATGGGCCATCTCCAACGAGACCGACATGGGGATGAAGGCGAAAGAATACGTGGACGAGGGCAAGCTCGTCCCCGACGACGTGACCGTGGAGGTGGTAAGGGAGCGTCTGGAGTCGAAAGAGTTCGACGACTTCCTCCTCGACGGGTTCCCGCGTAATACATTGCAGGCGGATTCACTGGACAAGATGCTGTCCGAGCACTCTGCCAAGATCGAGGCGGTCCTCGCGCTGGAGGTTCCCGAAGAGGTGTCGCTGCGAAGGATCGTGGGGCGAAGGGTGTGTTCGAACTGCGGTCGGAACTACCACGACGACGCCCCGCCCGAGCAGAACTGGACGTGCGACCGCTGCGGGGGCCAAGTCGAGAGGCGCACGGACGACACTCCGGAGAACGTCAGAAAGCGGCTACGCCTCTACCATGATCAGACCGAGCCCTTGAAATCGCACTACTGGGACGTGCTCCATGTGATTGATGGCATGGGATCCCCCGACGAAGTCTTCTCTCGCATCGTGGGGAGCCTCAATTGATCTACAAGAAGTCGCCCGAAGAGCTTGTCATCATGCGGAAGGCGGGCGTGATGGTGAGCGATACGCTTCTGCGGCTGCAGGAGGCTCTGCGTCCGGGCGTGACCACGCGTCACCTCGATGCAATAGCGGAGAGCGCGATTGTTTCGTCCGGTGGGAAACCCTCGTTCAAGGGGTACAAGGGGTTTCCCGGCTCGATCTGCTCCTCGCCCAACAACGTCATCGTTCACGGGATTCCTTCAGACCACGTACTCGATGAGGGCGATGTCGTGTCGTTGGATGTCGGAGCCTTCTACCGGGGCCTTCATGCCGACTCCGCCTGGACGTTTCCCGTCGGAGCAATATCTGAGGATGCGGCCCGGTTGCTCGAAGCAGGCGAGAAATCCCTGGACGCGGCCATCGAACAGTGTTATCCGGGGCGGCGCTTGGGCGACGTCGGCCATGCCGTCGAGCAAGTTGCCATCAAGGCAGGGTTCTCTGTGGTGCGGGAATATGTGGGTCACGGTGTTGGACGCGCCCTACACGAGGACCCGCAGATTCCCAATTACGGTCCCCCGGGCCGGCGGGAGGTTCTGGGCGCAGGGATGACTTTGGCCATCGAACCCATGATTAACGCGGGGGGGGCTGCTACGAGGGCCCTCGACGATGGCTGGACGGTGGTCACGGCGGATGGAGGGTTGTCTGCCCATTTCGAGCACACCGTGGCGATTACCGAGGAGGGTCACGAAGTCCTGACAAGGCGCGAGGTGAGGTGAATTCGACTCGGGAGCGTATTTCTGCTACTCTTAAGGGTCGGTCTGGGCAGTTTCCGCGCGTTGTCGGCGCGGTCCCCATCCCCGGCCGGACCAAACATAGACGATGAAAGTAGGAACCGCGCGCATGGCGAAGAACAAGGAGAAAGGCGCCCAGAAGGAAGAGGGCATCCAGATCGAGGGCACAGTCAATGAAACCTTGCCCAACGCCATGTTTCGCGTCGAGCTCGACAACGGCCACAAGGTCCTGGCTCACATCTCGGGGAAGATGCGCATGCACTACATCCGCATCCTGCCGGGAGATCGTGTGCTGGTGGAGCTGTCCCCCTACGACCTCACGCGGGGGCGTGTGGTCTACCGCTACAGGTAGGAGCAAGAAGATGAAAGTTCATCCCAGCGTCAAGAGAATCTGCGACAAGTGCAAGATCGTTCGCAGGCGCGGGAACGTAATGGTGATCTGCTCGAATCCCCGGCACAAGCAAAAGCAGGGATAAGGAGGCCGAATGGCTCGAATCGCCGGTGTGGACCTGCCTCGGGACAAGCGTCTCGACATCGCCCTGACCTACATCTTTGGGGTGGGGCCGACCCGCGCCCAGGAGACTTGCGCCGGATCTGGGGTCGACGCCAGGACGCGAGTGCGTGATTTGACCGACGAGGAGGTCGTCCGCTTGCGCGATTTCATTGGGGACAACTACGGAGTCGAGGGAGATCTCCGCCGCGAGATCAACCAGAACATCAAGCGCAAGATCGATATCGGTTGCTACCAAGGACTACGGCACCGCCGAGGGCTTCCCGTGAATGGGCAGAGAACCCACACGAATGCTCGCACCCGCAAGGGTCCCGGCAAGGCGGTCGCCGGCAAGAAGAAGACAAAGAAGTAGCCGGAGTTCCTAAAAAGCCTAGAAGGAAGGACATGCAGTTTGGCCGGTCCACGCAGAGCTAGAAAGACTCGCCGCAAGGAAAAGAAGAACATCGTTCACGGTGTCGCGCACATCAAGTCCACATTCAACAACACGATCATCTCGATTACCGATCCCGAGGGAAACGTGATTGCGTGGGCATCTGCGGGTAACGTGGGCTTTAAGGGCTCGCGCAAGTCAACTCCCTTCGCGGCCCAGCAGGCAGCCGAGGTGGCGTCGCGCCGTGCTCAGGAGCACGGCGTTCGGCGAGTCGATGTAATGGTCAAGGGACCGGGTTCGGGGCGGGAGACTGCAATCCGCTCTCTGCAGGCCTCGGGTCTAGAGGTCATCGGCATCAAGGATGTCACGCCTGTGCCGCACAACGGCTGCCGGCCTCGGAAGAGAAGGCGAGTCTGATGGCGCGCTATACCGGGCCTGTGTGCCGGCTCTGCCGTCGTGAGAGGACCAAGCTGTTCTTGAAGGGAACGCGTTGTGAATCTCCCAAGTGTCCTATCGAGAAAGGCCGGCCGCCTCCCGGAGAACACGGCCGGGGGCGAGTCAGGGAGAGCGAGTATTTGCTTCAGCTACGTGAGAAGCAGAAGGCCAAGCGCTTCTACGGAGTGCTGGAGAAGCAGTTTCGAGGGTACTACCAGGAGGCCGCTCGGTCGAAGGGAGTCACGGGGGAAGAGCTCATGAGAATCTGTGAGTCTCGTCTCGACAACGTTGTCTACCGGGCCGGGTTCGCCATGAACCGCGGCATGGGCAGGCAGCTTGTTTCCCATGGCCACTTCCAGGTGAATGACCGCAAGGTCAATGTTCCTTCGTTTCGGGTGAAGCCCGGAGACGTAGTCAGCGTTCGGGGCCGCTCGCGCAATGTCGGCCGGATCATCGAGAACACCTCTTACGCAGAGGGAAGAGTGATACCCGACTGGCTGACCTCGAACCTGAGGGGAATGGCAGTTGAAGTGGGCGCCTTGCCGGAGCGCAACCAGATTGATGCGCCGGTGCAAGAGCAGCTAATCGTCGAGTACTACTCCAAGTAGTTCTTTCAGCCCTTTGCTCGCCAGGAGAGGAATTTAATTGAATCTGTTGGTCGTCCAACGTCCACACGTCTTTGAAGAAGAGATCTCACCACAACGCAGCAAGTTCATCATAGAGCCGCTGGAGCCCGGTTTCGGCTACACGCTGGGTAACTCGCTGCGTCGCACGCTGCTTTCGTCCATACCGGGGGCAGCCGTGACCCAGCTCAAGATCGACGGCGTACTGCACGAGTTCTCGACCATCGAAGGTGTGGCCGAGGACGTCACCGACGTCGTGCTCAACCTGAAAGAGCTCGTTATCCGCAGCGAGAACGACGAGCCCACCACGGTTCATCTGCGGGTCAACGGACCCGCCGAAGTGACGGCCGGTGACATTCAGCTTCCGGCCGGTGTGGAGATCCTCAACTCCACCCATCACATCGCAACGCTCAACAAGAACGCAAGTTTGTCCACCGAGCTGCGAATCGAACAGGGTCGGGGTTATGTGGCGGCCGCAAGCGACCCCAAAGAGGCCATCGGGGCGATACCCATCGATGCACTCTTCTCACCCATCCGGAGGGTGACCTACGACGTCGAGCCGACTCGCGTCGAGCAGATGACGAACTACGACCGCCTTATTCTCGACGTCGAGTCCGACGGCTCGATCACACCAGCAGAGGCGCTGTCGTCTGCCGGTTCTACTATGGTGGAGCTGTTCCAGCTGTTCTCTAATCTGGGTGAGGGTATGGGGGGCTTGATCCTGGGCCCGGACCCCGAAGAGGAAGTTGTCTCAGGGGTGCTGGCGCAGCCGATCGAAGATCTGGACCTTACCGTGCGCTCCTACAACTGCCTCAAGCGCGAGGGTGTCACAACCGTGGGCGAGCTGCTCCAGAAGTCCGAAGAGGATCTGCTTGAGATTCGCAACTTCGGCCAAAAGTCGATCGACGAGGTTAAGGCTAAGCTCGAGGAGCTGGACTTGTCCTTGAAGCGGAAAGAGTTCTAGGACCGTATGCCACAGCCGAAGAAGGGACCTGCGCTCGGATCCAACCCCTCTCATCAGGGGTTGATGCTCCGTAACCTCGCTCGCTCGTTGTTTGAGCACGAGCGGGTGAAGACCACAGAGGCCAAAGCGAGGTTGTTGCGTCCCTACGCCGAACACCTCATCACTAAAGCCAAAAAGGGCAGCATTCATCATCGTCGTCAGGTCTTGTCGGCGATCGAGGACCGAGGAGTCGTGCACAAGCTGTTTGCAGAGATAGGTCCGCGGTTTGCGGAGCGAAACGGGGGCTATACGCGGATGCTCAAGATCGGCCCTCGTCAGGGAGACGGGGCTCCCATGGCTTTTGTGGAGCTCGTGGAGGGTGCGGTTGCGCGTTCTTCCGCCGCAGCCGAAACTGCCGGCAGGCGCCGGCTGCGCCGGCCGGGACGGAGACGGGCCGGGGCGTCCGGCGAAGGAGCCGTGGGGGCAATCGCTAGTCAGGAAGCCGAGCCGAGTCAGGAAGCCGAGCCGAGTCAGGAAGCCGAGCCGAGTCAGGAAGCCGAGCCGAGTGTGGAAGAAGTCGTCGCCGACGACGGCGACGAGGAGGCTACTTAGGTGCCCCGTCGCGGAGATTATCGTCACATTCGAGGGCCCCTGAATCACCGATGGCTGCGTTCCACGTCGCTTACGTACCTTCCAGATACGCTCGACTCCTCGCGCCCTACCCACGGCTCCGCCGAGGTCGGAATTGGGATTCAATCTGGCGCGCAGGGACTCTCTCGGTGTTGGCGCTAATTTCGCGACGGATCATTTGAGCTGAACCTTCGTCTCGACATTTCCTACGACGGCTCCTATTTCCACGGGTTCGCCGCACAGCCGTCCGTTAGCACGGTCCAAGGGGAGATCGATGCAGCTCTGTCCAGGCTGTTGCGCTCGCAGGAGATGGAATCCACCGGGGCGGGCAGGACCGACGCCGGCGTGCATGCCCTCGGCCAAGTGATTAGCGTGCGCGAGGTGGGCGACGAGACTGATCTTGACAAGCTGAGAGGTGCCCTCAACTCTGAGCTCGGCGGGCGCATCGCGGTGACAGCCTGCAGTCGAGCCGATCCGGAGTTCAACGCGCGCTTCAGCGCTCGCTCGCGCCTCTATGTGTACGCCATCCTGCAGTCGGACGTCCCGGACCCGTTCCTGGCGAGAACGGCTCTGTGGCATCGGAAGGAGCTTGTGGTTGACGCGATGAACGAGGCTGCCGGCCATCTCGTCGGCGAGCACGACTTCAGCTCGTTCGGGCGTGTTCCACCTGGGGCTTCGGCGAGAAGGACACTCTTTGAGTTGTCGTGCGCACGCTCCAGCTCCATCATCCGAATCCAGGCGCGCGCCAACGCCTTCATCCGGCAGATGGTTCGCTCGCTGGTCGGCACACTCATTCAGGTGGGCGAGGGAAAGCGGGAGCCGGACGAAGCCGCCGGCGTGCTCGAGGCCCAAGACCGAGTTACGGCAGGTCCCGTCGCCCCCCCACACGGTCTCTGCCTGGTTTCGGTCGAGTATGATGAGGGTTGGAGCAGGCCGATTGATTCGATTTGACCTGGCTTCCCAGGTGCCGGTATCCTGCGATTTCTCCGACTATCAAGCGGCTCGAAGCCGCCAAAGGGAAGATATGAAAACCCACTCGACAAAGCCTCATGAGATCGTGCGCGACTGGTGGGTCGTGGACGCGGATGGTGTCGTGCTCGGTCGGCTCGCCTCTGAGGTCGCTCAGCTTCTTCGTGGCAAGAACAAGCCCTATTTCGCCCCCTATCTCGACTGCGGTGACCACGTCGTGGTGGTTAACGCTTCCAAGATCGTCTTGACCGGGAACAAGATCACCGACAAGCAGTACTACAGGCATTCCGGCTATCCGGGCGGTCTGAGCGCGACCCCTTATTCCAAACTCATGGCGACTCGTCCCGAGAGGGCCGTCGAGAAGGCGGTAAAAGGGATGCTCCCGAGCAACCGTCTCGGGCGAGCCATGCTCAAAAAGCTGAACGTCTACGCCGAAGGCGAGCACCCTCATCAAGCACAGCAGCCGAAGCCGCTCGATCTCAGGAGCGTGGCCGCTCCACACAACCCCGAGCAGGCTCACACGATCGAGGAGGTAACGGGTGGTTGAGGCCCTGACCCGCGCCACCGGCCGGCGCAAAGAAGCGGTGTGTGCCGCGCGCCTCATGCCCGGCAGCGGGCAGTGGTCGATCAACGGTGGTCGCAGCCTGGAGGACTATTTCCCGAGCATCACTCACCGCAGGGTCCTCACCGAGCCCCTCCGGCTCACCAACACCGAGGGCCGCTACGACATCGTCGTGAAGCTCACCGGCGGGGGCGTGGCCGGCCAGGCCGGTGCGCTCAGGCATGCGCTCTCGCGCGCTCTGGCCGAGCTTGATCCCGACCTCCGGCCGGCCCTCAAGCGGGCGGGTTTTTTGAGGCGCGACGCGCGAGAGAAGGAACGTCGCAAGTACGGGCTCAAGAAGGCCCGCAAGGCGCCCCAGTACTCCAAGCGCTAGGCCCGCCCACCCCGGCTCCGACCGAGGTACTCAAACGCCCGCAAAGCGCGCCTGGCTACGTAGGCCGAGGATCTAGTCTAGACGGCCCACCACCACCGTTCCCTCCTCTTGGCCCGTTGCCGCCCGTCGGCGTAACGGTAACGAGAGAAGACGATCCAGCCTCCGGGGCCATGAGCGGCGAGTCGATCACCCGCTCGTTGACGACGAGCGAGCGGGTGCGCTAGTGGATGTCCACGGCCCACATCCGTACATATCCGGTGACAGCCGATCCGGTGACGTGGTCGGTAAGGATTAGCGTGCGGGAGTCGGTGCCCCAGGTGATCCCGTGGCCGTGACTTGCGACGGCGTCGTAGCCAAGAATGTGACCGGTTCTCTTGCCAGCGGTTCCGAAGAGAATGTCGCAGGCCGGAGGAGCAGGCGCCTGCGTGCAATGGTCAAAGTAGCCTGTTCCCTGAAGCACGAAGTGCGCGCCATCGGGTGATAGCTCCCGGACCCGACAAAGATAGCAAGATGAACAGGGCGGCGAGCACCGGACGCAGGGGTTTCATGAAGCCCATCATGGTGTCCTTCTTCCACCGTTCTCGGCAAATCCCGTAGCCTGTGGAGCATGTAAGTCACGGTGTCTTACTCAGCCAGCATGCGCCGCAACACCAGCTGCAGCACGCCGCCGTGCCGGTAGTAGTCGAGCTCGACGCGCGAGTCAATGCGGCATTGCACAATGAAGGTCGTCTCTTGCTCGTCGGCCCGGGCCGTGACCTCCAGTTGGGCGCTCGGCTCGAGCCCCGACGAGATTCCGGTTATCGAGTAGGTTTCCTTCCCGTCGAGGCCGAGGGACTCGGGGTTCTCCGATCCTGAGAACTGCAGTGGCAGGATCCCCATGCCGATGAGGTTGCTGCGGTGGATGCGTTCGAAGCTCTCCGCGATCACCGCCTTGACCCCTTGGAGCAGCGGCCCCTTGGCGGCCCAGTCCCGGGAGCTGCCGGAGCCGTACTCCTTCCCGGCGAGAATGATGAGGGGAATACCCTCCTGCTGGTAAGACTCGGCGGCATCGTAGATGGTCATCGACTGCTCATCGGGCAGTCGAACGGTCCAGCCCCCTTCTTTCGAGGCCAGCTTGTTTCGCAGCCTGATGTTCGCGAACGTGCCGCGCATCATGACCTCGTGGTTGCCTCGCCGAGACCCATAACTGTTGAAGTCCTGGGGCTCGACCCCCTTGTCCATGAGATACTTCCCGGCCGGTGAGGTCGGGGCGATCGAGCCCGCCGGTGAGATGTGGTCCGTGGTGACCGAGTTGCCCACGTACACGAGCACGCGTGCGTCCACGATGTCGGAGGGGGGCGATGGTTCCGGCCCCAAATCCTCGAAGAAGGGCGGCTCCCGAACGTAGGTGGAGCTCTCATCCCATTCGTAGAGATCTCCCGCGGGTGAAGGCAGATCTCTCCAGCGTTCGTCACCGTCGAAGATCGAGGCGTACTCGTCGGCGAAGAGACCTGCGCTCACCGACACCATGGCTTCTTCTATTTCCTCCGCCTGTGGCCATAGGTCGGAGAGGTGGATCTCCGCTCCGGACTCATCCCGGCCCAATGCGTCGGTGGTCAGGTCGATGTCGGCCGTGCCGGCAAGCGCGTAGGCGACCACCAAGGGAGGGGAGGCGAGATAGCTTGCCTTGACCTGCGGGTGGATGCGCCCCTCGAAGTTGCGATTTCCCGATAACACCGAAACCACCGACAGGTCATCGCGCTCCACAGCCGCGGCTACATCGTCGGGCAGGGGCCCAGAGTTTCCGATGCAGGTCGTGCAGCCGTAGCCGACGACGTGGAAGCCGAGCTTGTTCAGATAAGGAGCGAGGCCGGCGGCGTCGAGATACCTGGTCACGACGCGCGACCCTGGTGCCAGGCTCGTTTTCACCCACGGCTTGGTAGCGAGACCCCGTTCCACGGCCTTCTTGGCGAGCAGTCCGGCCGCTAGCATGACGGAGGGATTGGAGGTGTTGGTGCAACTGGTGATGGCCGCGATGACGACCGAGCCGTCGCGCACTTGGTGGTCGTTCTCGGCGGCCGGCTCGCCCCCATACACATCCTTGAAGCTCTCCCACACGCGGGCCAGCGGAACGCGATCCTGTGGCCGGCGGGGCCCCGCAACGCTGGGCTCGACCGTGGAGAGGTCCAGCTCGAGGTTCTCGGTGAAAGCCGGGGCCTTGGTTTCATCGGTGCGAAAGATGCCCTGCTCCTTGGCGTAGCGTTCGACTAGATCGATGTGGTCTCCGGAGCGGTTTGTCAGTCGCAGGTAAGTGAGTGTCTGATCGTCGATCGGGAACAACGCCGCAGTGGCGCCGTACTCCGGGCACATGTTGGAGATCGTTGCCCGGTCGGCGACTTTCAGATTCGACAGCCCACTGCCGAAAAACTCCACGAACTTGCCGACGACGCCGTGAGCTCGCAGCATCTCGGTGATTGTCAGTACCAAATCGGTGGCCGTTACTCCCGTAGTGAGGGCACCGGTCATGAGAAAGCCCACGACACTCGGAGTGCCCAGTGGTATTGGCTGTCCCAAGAGGGCGGCCTCGGCTTCGATGCCCCCAACTCCCCAGCCGAGCACGCCGAGCCCATTTACCATCGTGGTGTGGGAATCTGTTCCGACCAGCGTGTCGGGGACCGCGACGGTGCCCGTCTCTTCCTTAAGCGTGGCGACGACCGCGGCGAGATATTCGAGATTGACCTGGTGCACGATTCCCAGTCCCGGTGGGACGACCCGGAAGCCCTCGAAAGCCTGTTGTGCCCATCTCAGCAGCGAATAGCGTTCGTGGTTGCGCTCGTACTCCCGATCCACGTTCGTTGCGAACGCCTGCACGGTGCCAAATGCATCGACCTGGACGGAGTGGTCGATGACGAGATCGACCGGAACCTGCGGGTCGACCCGTGCTGGGTCGCCACCCTCGTTGTGCATGGCGGAGCGCATGGCGGCGAGATCCACGACGGCGGGTACGCCGGTGAAGTCCTGCAGAATCACGCGCGCCGGAGCGTAGGGGAACTCCCCGGCCCCCGTACCCTCGTGTCCCCATGCAGCGAGAGCCGTCACGTCGTCCTCCGAGGCAAGCCCACGGGCCGTTGAGCGCAGCAGGTTCTCGAGCAGCAGGCGAACGGTGACGGGAAGGTCGTCGAGCCGGGCGGCGCCGGCCCTCTCCAACGCCTCCAGGCGGTAGAGGTCGAGGCGGCCCGAGGCAGTCTCGAACTCTCCTCGGGCGCCGAACGGGTTGTGAGTGGTCGACATCTTTTGCCTCCTTGTCACCACCGAGGCGGATCGACGGCGGTACGCCCATGCTATTCGGTACGCCGGGGGGGTCCCGGCGGGTAACAATGTCGCATGCTCACACCACCAGATCACGTGATTGTCATATTCGGGGCGAACGGTGACCTCGCCCGCAGAAAGCTCTTGCCAGCTTTTTACCACCTCGAAGAAGAGGGCTTGATGCCGAAGGACTATCGCATCATCGGCAACTCGCGCAGCAAAATGTCGAACGAGGAGTTCCGAAGTTTCGCGCTCGAGAGTGCAGGGGAGTTTTGCCGCAGACCGGTGCGAGACGAAGTCTGGGCTCGCTTCGCCCAGCGCCTGACCTACGTGGCACACGATCTCTCTCCGGACGATGCTCAGCCGGTCGTAGACGCGGTGCAGAACGCGGAGGCGGCTCTGGGAAGCGACTGCCGCCGCCTCTACTACCTCTCGGTCCCGCCGGCAGCATTTTCTGCGATCACCCAGGCTGTTGGCGCCACCGGACTATCCACAAGAGCGCGTCTGGTGATCGAGAAGCCCTTCGGCTGGGACCTGCAGTCCTTCCACAAGCTCCGAGACACGGTGTCAGAGGTTCTGGATGAATCGCAGATCTACCGCATCGATCACTTCTTGGGCAAGGAAACGGTGCAGAACATCCTTGCGCTGCGTTTCGCCAACGGCATCTTCGAGCCGGTATGGAATCGTCATCACATCGATCACGTGCAGATCGATGTGCCCGAGACGCTGGGGATAGGGGGCAGGGCTTACTTCTACGAGGCTACGGGGGCACTGCGGGACATGATTGTTACCCACCTGTTCCAAGTGTTGGCTTTCGTGGCGATGGAGCCTCCGACGAGCCTTGCCCCGCGCCCCTTGATGGACGAGTCGGCCAAAGTGTTCGAGTCGATGGTCGTTCTCCGCCCGGAGGATGTCGTCTACGGGCAGTATCGCGGCTATCGCGACGAGGAGGGAGTGGCGACGGATTCCGGCACGGAGACGTACGCGGCGGTAAGAGTCTGTATCGACAATTGGCGATGGGCGGGCGTCCCCTTCTTTCTGAGAACGGGTAAGCGCATGGCGGAAAGCCGGCAGTCGGTGACCCTCGTCTTCAAGGAGCCTCCGCGTCAGATGTTCAAAGAGGTTTCGGGCGATGGGATGGAGCAGAATTACCTCAGCCTCGAGCTGGGAGAGAATGAAGGGATCGCAGTCGCTTTCTTGGCCAAGCTTCCAGGCACCTCGATCGAGCTTGCACCTGCGCGCATGAGTTTCGACTACGAAGGGTCGTTCGGCTCCGAGCTCATCGAGGCTTATGAGCGACTTCTGCACGACGCGCTCATCGGTGATCGAACACTGTTCACGAGGGCCGATGGGATCGAAAGAACGTGGGAGATCGTCGAGCCGATTCTCCAGAATCCCCCGGACGTGGAGCTATACGAACAGGAGAGTTGGGGGCCGGAGGGCGGAGAACGGCTCATTGCACCACGGCGTTGGCGCCTGCCGGAACCCCCTTGACGATGATCAGGCTCCTTCAGTGGCGGGTGGCTTGGCGCTCACTACGCTTTGCAGGTTTGGTGTACGAAACCGTCCGCATAGGCCGTTTCGTACCAAAGCTGGTTCGGCGGAGAGGAAAGAGCAGATCTGTGAGGGCGCCACGGCGGATGGAGTTGTCAGGCAGGGACTTGCCTCAGGAAACCGCCTTGATGCATGCTCATGAACCATCGACCAGTAGGTCGCCGGAGGCGCCGATGACCTCGCGGCCTATGGGGGCGTGGCCGTTTTGGGCCCTTCCTGAGGGGGTATGTCTGATTCATGGGAAAACACATAGAGTTTCACTTCGATCCGCTGTGCCCATGGGCATGGCAGAGCTCCAAATGGATGCGCGAGGTCGAGAAGGTCCGCGATGTGGATGTCGAGTGGCGATTGTTCAGCCTCAAGCTGATCAACGAAGGCAAAGAGGATCCTCTCGCAGATAAACATGCGCGTGGCACTCCGACTCTGCGAACTATGGCGCTCGTAAAGCGTGAGCGAGGCAACGACGCCGTGGGGGCTCTCTACGAGTCCTTTGGGAAGCGGGTGCACGAAGACCGGGAGGAGCTCGCTCCAGAGGTTCTGCAGAAGGCCCTGATCGACGCAGACCTGGATCCAGAGATGGTCACAAGAGCTCTCGAAGACGACACCACGATGCAGGAGGTGCGCGACGAGCACAGTGCGGCGGTCGACAGCGCTGGCTGCTTCGGAGTCCCCACGATCGTTATGGGCTCGGGGCTTGGCCTCTTCGGGCCGGTGATTGCGGTGGCTCCCGTAGGCGAGGCCGCAGGCGAGATGTGGGATCATTTCTGCTACTTCGCTGAGCAGGACGGTTTCTTCGAGCTGAAGCGGGAGCGCGACCGCCGCCCCGGCGCCTGACCCACTTCGTTTTACTTGATTTCCTGATGGTGACTTGATTCCAGAGTGAGCGGGATCGTGACCACCGAAATGTTGAAGAGCCTTGATCGCGAGCGTCGAGCTACCGGCGACCCAGCTGTGCTCGGAGGTTTTGTGCGAGAGCATTCGCTTGGTGGCTCCGAGTGCAGAATCGTCTATTCGAGGTGCACGGTCGGGGAGATTGAGGATGTCATCCGCGACGAGACCGCGCGAGCCGAATTGAGCGTCTACACGCTGGAATGGAAGGTCTATGGCCACGACGTTCCGCCGAACCTCCGAGACTTCCTCCTTGCCGCCGGGTTCGAGCCTGAGGCGTCGGAGAGCCTTCTGGTGTTACCCGTGAATGGGGAAGCGTTGAAGGACTTCGCCGCCCCCGCGTATCAGATAAAGCGAGTTCACGGCGCCCAAGGCCTCAACGACGTTGCCGACATCACCCGCGAGATTGGCCGCACTAACGTCGAGGCCGAGAAGCACCGGTTGGCACTTGGGCTCCGAGAGACGCCCGATGAGCTGAGTGTTCATGTCGCCTACGTCGATGGCGAGCCTGTCGCATGCGGGCGCATCCACTTCAAAAAGAACAGCGGTTTCGCCGAGCTCGCCGGCGGCAGAACCAAGACGACGCACCGAAACCGGGGGATCTTCACCGCACTCGTCGCTGCGCGCCTGAGGGAGGCCCTGGCGAGGGACCGTACGCACGTGTTGGTCGACGCGCTCCCCACGTCGGAGCCCATCCTCACCAAGAGGGGGTTCCAGTTCGTCACCCACACTCAACCGTTCGTGTACGAACCCACGCCCTGAGCCTGAAGAGCCCCATCCTCACCAAGATGGGGGTTCCAGTTCGTCACCCACACTCAACCGTTCGTGTACGAACCCACGCCCTGAGCCTGAAGAGCCCATCCTCACCAAGAGGGGGTTCCAGTTCGTCACCCACGCTCAACCGTTCGTGTACGAACCCACGCCCTGAGCCTGAAGACGGTGGTTTCGTGACGATCGAGCAGAATTGCCGCTCTGAAAGGCGGCCGGTTGGTGCCTGGTCAGCTTGCCTGTAGGGCCGCGAACCAGCGGCCCTGCCTTTCCCACTTCGTGGGCGGACAGAAACCCGCAGCTCTAGCCACATGGGAAAGAGAGTCGGACCCTACGATTGCCCAGGGGAACCATTCGCTTCGGTTGCCGTCTGCGGCGACCCGGGCTGCCGTCGTGTAACTGCGTGTTCCGGGCCCCTCCACCTCGACAAACAGCACGCCTCCGCTCTTGAGTAGCGCTCTAACCCTCGCGAGAAGCGCTTTCGGGTCGCCTCCGATGCCGATGTTTCCGTCGAGAAGCAGAGCCGAGCACCAGCGGCCGGCCCCCGGCACCGACGCGAAGATCGAGCGGTGAAGTACGGGGGCTCCTCGTGCGAGTGCGATCTCGATGGCGGCGGCCGCGTCCAAGCCGAGCGCGATCATCCCCTTTTCCGCGCAGGCGAGGACGTGTCGCCCCGGCCCGCATCCAACGTCCAGAACCGGCGGGATGACTCGCTCCAGCACTTCACATTCCTCGGCGGTTGGGGGCCCCAGCCATCTCTCTACATCGAGCGCGATCGTCGTCCCATTTGCTAGTTCGAGGTTGGAGACTCTCGCTGCTCGTGGAAGATTCTTTGGGCTCACGAGGACTCGGTCGACGACCCGTGCGATGGGTGGCCACGACTGCCCGAGACGCCGAGCTTCAGGGCGTAGAGGGCTCCAGAAAGCCCGAATAAGGCTCCCGTGATCAGCAGCCACCTTCCGAAGTAGACGGATACGGGTAGCCCGGTGATGCTCTCGTAGGTTGTGCCGGAAAAGCCTCCTACCAAGGGGACGTAGACGAGAAAGAGCATGCCGGACAACAGGACAGGCAGCCTAATGAAGTTGATCGCCGATGTCCGACGCGGTCGCGCCACGAGCTTTGTGCCGGCCTTGTCGAGAAGCGTGTAGATGGGGAACAGGATCAGATCGTGCGCAACCGCGGCGCCGATGAGCCACACCGCGACCGCGGTCGTCTTGCTTGTTCCCAAAGACTGGGTGAGCTTCAGCCCGGCGAAGCCGGCGAGCGCCAGGCTGGCGACCATTGCCACGAGATGCAGTGGCGAACCTCCGTAGCGACGGCGAAAGATATCAAGTTTCTGAGCCATCAGCTCTTGGTGAAGGTAATCTGCCGCACCCACTTGGTGTTGTGGACGCCGGGAGCGGCAGGAACGATGACCCTGGCGGGAAAGCCATGATCGGGGGAGAGGTCGGCTCCGTTCACCTTCAACGCCAACAGCGATTGTGGATCCAATAGCTGAGTGGGGCTCAGCAAAACTGACCCGAAGGCACCCCCCTGCTGGAGCGACTCCACCAGCACCGAGTCTGGTCCCTCTTCTCCCGCCAAAGCAGCAAGGTCTCGAAGTCTGACCCCCGTCCATGTCTGGACGGTCGACCAGCCCTCGACACACGCTATCGGGAGCTCGTATGTGTGAAGGCCCAGCTCCAGCAACTGTGGGCGCGACAGCGATGCCATGGACCCGGCTGCGGTTGCAAGAGTAAGACGCCACGAAGAACCGGTCTGCGACGGCTTGATGTGTCGATAGGCAGCGGGCTTGTTGACCGGAAAGTCGTTGGGCCCGTCGCCCTGGTCGCGGCCCCGTGGAGCGAGAAGTGCGATGTTGCGAAACGGGCCTCCGAGGGTCTGCCCCACGGTCGTGACCAGCAGTGCGGCAGAGCCCGCCCCCACGGCCCCCAAGAGCCCTCGTCTGGAGATGGTGGCGGGTTTCGGGTCGGATACGACGAGTTCGTCGTCGCCGGCGTCCTCGGGATGAGTCGCCTCGAGCGGCGTGCGCAGCTCGTTGCGGAGACTGCGTGACCTGAGGCCCTTGATCATGTGGGGCAGCTTCAGCGCGACGTGAGCGACAAGAGCAGCTATCGTGACCCATGCGCCGTAGAAGTGAGCCGTGTAAAAGGAGAATGGGAACGCGTACCAGTACTGGATGTTCAACAGCCCCGTAACGATCTCAAAAAGCACTCCGCCGACGAGTAACAACAGCGTGAGGCGTTCGAGAGCCTGCGTAACGGAGCGGACCGGCGGCCACAGGAACAATTTGGGCAGCACCGACCACAGCTTGCGAGGACTACGGGGATGATGACTATTCCAAGCGTTACGTGGATTGCTTGATTCAAGCGGAAGAGCCACGAGGGACTGGCAGGCCAGTCGAACAGATAGAAGCCGAGGATACCCTTGTCGGGTGTGTGATCGTTGAGCGCCCCCAGCCATGGGTTGTAAGCCGCGTAGGACAGGAGGCCCGTAACGATCAGCAGGATCATGCCGCCGAGCAGCACGACGCTGAACACCGACGTGAGCCACAAGCCCCGCAGGGGGCTGCGCCATAGACCCAGGATCTTCTGGCGCGTCGGTTCTTCTTTCTCTTCGGTGCTCACCCGCTCACGGTAAACAGGCCCAGCCTCGATTTACTGCCGAAATCCTTACGATCCAGAAAACCTCGGCTCCCGGTGGCTCTACGGCAGTCCGGCCACGATCTCGTCCACGGGCTTGCGTATGCCTGTGAAGAACGGGACCTCGAGCTTCGTGTAGCGCCGAGCTTCGGTGGCTCTTAGGCGGCGGATGAGGTCCACGATGCGATCCAGTTGGTCGGCTTCGAAGGCGAGGATCCATTCGAAGTCGCCGATCCCGAATGCACTCGTCGTATTGGCAAGCACGTCGGGAAACTCGCGGCCCGCAAGCCCGTGGTCTCTGAGCATCGCGCCCCGATCCTCCGGGCTCAACAGATACCACTCGGGCGTCCGCACGAACGGGTACACGCACAGATACTTCTTCGGCACTTTCTTCTGAACGAATGCGGGCTGGTGGTCTTTTGTGAATTCCGCCGGCCGCACGAGCCCGACGAATACCTCGCGCGGCTGAAGCGCGCGGCCCAGGCGCGTCTGGCGAAACCCTGCATACAGGTCCTGGAGATCGTCCACTGATTGAGCCACCCACCACAGGACAATGTCCGCGTCCGCCCTGAATCCGGCCGTCGAGTAAGCGCCGCGCGTCTCTACTCTGTCTGCGTACGCCTCGAGGAGATCGGAGATCTCCTTCGTCGCCACGTCGCGTTCCGCTGAGGGCAGCGACTCAGGCAAGGCGGTGAAGACCGGGTAGGAGGCATAGATTGTCTCAGGGCTCATGGCGAGAAGCTTATCGCAGCTTTCATGTAAGGCCGACGAGGAGGGGAGTGAAGCGTGAGCGAGGACTACGACGTGATCGTGATCGGCATGGGGGTCGGCGGCGAAGAGGTGGCGACTCGGACTGAGGGTGCGGGTCTGAACGTGCTGTGCATCGAGAAGAAGCTGGTCGGAGGCGAGTGCCCCTACTGGGGCTGCATTCCCTCAAAGGTCATGGTCCGGGCGGGCACCAGCCTGGCCGAGGCGGCGCGTGCGGTGGGTCTTGCCGGCGGGGGTCGAATCTCTTCGGAGTGGGCGCCGGTCGCCGGACGCGTACGTGAGTTTACGGCAAGCTGGGATGACAAAGCGGCGGTCGAGCGCCACGAGGAGCAGGGAGCCACCGTGCTCCATGGAGAGGCACGCTTCCTCTCCCCCAAAGAGGTCGAGGTCGGCGGCCGCCGCTACTCAGCGAGGCGGGGGATCGTCGTGGCGACGGGCGGGGAACCGGTCGCTCCTCCCATCGACGGCCTCACCGACATCGACTTCTGGACCAATCGCGAAGCGATCGAGGCGGAGTCTGTGCCTGCTTCGCTGATCGTGCTGGGAGCAGGTCCAATTGGGCTCGAGCTGGCGCAGGTCTACGCTCGTTTCGGAGCCGACGTCTCGATCGTCGAGGTAGCCGATCACGCCCTGCCGGCCGAAGAGCCGGAGAACGGCGCCGCAATCGAAAAGATGCTTGAGAAGGACGGCATCAGCTTGAGCACCGGGGCGAAGGCCGAGAAGGTCACCTCTTCGAGCACAGGGATCGCAGTCCATCTGGCCGGCGGCGCCGTGCTGGAGGCGGAGCGCCTGCTTGTCGCTACCGGGCGCCGCCACAATCTTTCTACCCTCGGACTCGAGAACGTAGGTCTCGACCCAGAGGCCCATTCGATCGAGGTCGACGAGCATCTCAGGGCTGCGGACGGCGTGTGGGCCGTGGGGGACGTGACCGGCAAGGGTGAGTTCACTCATGTCGCCGTTTACCAGGGGCGCGTCGCTGCGGCCGACCTGCTCGGCCAGGAACACGCTCCGGCCGACTACTCGGCCGTCCCGCGCGTCACTTTCACCGATCCCGAGGTCGCCAGCGTGGGGTTGTCCGAGAAGCAGGCCAGAGATGGGGGCTTGGACGTAGCGGTCGGCGTGACCGAAACATCGGCTTCGGCGCGCGGCTACATCCACGGGCCGGGGGCCGAGCACGGCGTCTACAAGCTGGTGGCCGACGCCCGCGCCGGGGTCCTGGTGGGAGGTTCGGTCATGGGTCCCGCCGCCGGCGAGGTCGTCGGCACCCTTGTGCTGGCCGTCAAGGAGAAGATCCCCGTCGCACGGCTCCGGGAGCTGATCTACCCGTATCCGACCTTCGTGCGGGGCCTCGAGGACGCTCTGAGACAGCTGGGATGAGGGCGCCCACTGGGTTTGTGTCGCCTGGAACCCCGATCGCTCACCTTGCCTTGCGCAAGCCTAGGGACGAGAATGCGTTTGCACTCTGTTCGAACTTGGATACAAGGCCACAACTGCATCCGCGCAACTCGCTCCTGAATGCGTCTGGACACCAGTTTTTGGCAATCTTCACGGTCTGGGCATTGAGGGTTTCTTGCTGCGGGTCGACGGCTCGTCAGGCTGGCGACCGGCGCACCGAGCAGCAAGGTCGCGGCGGACCGCGCTCTTCGCCGGGGGCCCG
>Ga0136623_10000039_pt1 | contig 28735 bp, 30 predicted proteins | sample AntDrymUQ4492106_2_FD_104656 | JGI IMG/M metagenome (GOLD analysis project Ga0136623, IMG submission 104656) | Polar desert sand microbial communities from Dry Valleys, Antarctica - metaG UQ449 (21.06) | ecosystem: Environmental > Terrestrial > Soil > Desert | place: Antarctica: Dry Valley...
CGAACCCTGGATGCAGGTCGGCCGCGCGACCGTATCGGCGTCCGATCTTTGACAGCCACGCTGTCGCCGCGCACAGTGGTGACGAGGCCCGACGGGCGGGCACAATGCTCGAATCTCGAGCGGGGGCCGAGCCGATGATCCGTCTGAGAGCGGTCGTCGCGATGCTGCTCATAAGTGGCGGCTGCGCGACGCCAGGCGGGTCAGATCCGACGCCGACGCTGACCATCGAGGGCGCCGGCGGAGGCGGAGCCGGCGGCAGCGCAGGTGCCACGTCGTGGACCGATGCGTCCGACTCGGCGCGGCCGAGCCCCACCAGCACCTGTCGTCCCCCGACCGGCGGCGCCGACGGATCGCATCTCGAGCTGAGCTACACCTACACAGTCGCGCTCGAGGTAATTGCTCGTCGCAGGCTCGGCGAAATGCGGGCAGGTCGTGGAGCATGATGCCGCGGTGATGGAGCCACGCGATCCCAAGCTACTCCGCCAGACTTTCGACTCGGCCGCCGAACGATACGAGCGCGCGCGCCGGCCCTACCCCCCGCAAGTGTTCGAAGACCTCGCGGAACTGGCTGAGCTCGAGGTTGGCAGCCACGTGCTCGAGATCGGCTGCGGCACCGGCCAGGCGACCGCGCCCCTCGCCGACCGTGGGTACGACATCATCGCCGTGGAGCTGGGGGCCGAGCTCGCCGCGGTTGCTGACCGCAAGCTCGCGGCGCACCCGAACGTCGAAATCGTGGTCGCAACCTTCGAAGACTGGCCTCTGCCGAGCGAGCCGTTCGATGCCGTCGTCTCCGCGACGGCGTTCCACTGGATCGATCCCGAGATCCGGGTGACGAAGGCTGCGCAGGCCTTGCGTCCGGGCGGAAGCCTGGCGGTCATCGAGACCCGTCGCATCCCGCTAGGGGACGAGCAGCTCCTCGCCGATCTGTGGCGCTGTCATGAACGCTTCGATCCAACGGCACGACCCGCTCGGAAGCCGGAGCCTGACGAGCCACCAGAGAGCAACGCGGAGATCAATCGGTCCGGCCTCTTCGACCGCATCGAGTCCCGGCGGTACGAGTGGGATCACGAATACTCGACAGCCGATTACCTCGAGCTCCTCCTGACGTTCTCGAACGTCCTCGCAATGGAGCCGGCCCAGCGATCAGAACTGCTCGAGTGCATCGGCGAGCTCATCGATCGCCAGCTGGACGGACGTATCCGCGAGCACACGGTCAACCACCTGCTGGTCGCGCGTGCGTCGGGTCAGCCGCGAGCAGGCGCTAGCCTGTGAGCGTGAGCGAGAACATCTGCTACACCGATGCCTACGCGCGCCAGACCGATGCGACCGTAGTCGAGGTCGAGGCCGATGCGAACGCGGTCCTGCTGGACCGCACCGTTTTCTACCCCGGCGGTGGCGGACAGCCGGCCGATACCGGCCTCCTGATCGGCGACTCCGGCGGCTCGTGGCGCGTCACCGGCGCGAAGAAGCGCGGCGACGACATCTGGCACACCATCGAGGCAGGTTCCGAGTTGCCCGCGGTCGACACGCAGGTGAGCGCCGAGCTCGACTGGGATCGGCGCCATGCGCTGATGCGCACCCACTCGGCCCTCCACGTGCTGTGCGGTGTCGTCTGGCGCGACCACGCGGCATCGGTCACCGGAGGCAATATGGAGCCGCTCTCGGGACGGATGGACTTCGAGTTCGAGACGATGTCCGGGGAGCTGGTCGGCGAGATCGAGAAGAATGTCAACGAGGAGATCGATGCCGACCGCGAGATCCGGGTCGCAATCCTTCCGCGGGAGGACGCATTCGCGATTCCCGACCTGGTCCGGACGAAGATCAACCTGCTGCCCGAGGGCATCAGCGAGGTGCGCACCATCGAGATCGTGGGCCTCGACCTCCAGGCCGATGGAGGCACCCACGTGGGCCACACCGGCGAGATCGGCCGTGTGAAGGTGACCGGCTACGAGTCGAAGGGCCGGATCAACAAGCGCATTCGGATCGAAGTGCTCGATGGGTGAGCGTCTCAGCCCAGCATTCCTCTCATCGGCGCCTCGATCCTGCTCCCTGCATGGGTGACCTGACGCCGAGTGGCTCCGCGATGCATAGCGACCCGGGCGCTCGTGGCCCAGCTTGGCGCCGAGATCGCCGACGTCACGTCCGATGACAGCGCGCCCGCCTGCGCTCCATCCTCGGGACGGCGACTGATGGTGGCCCTCATCTCGCCGGCGATCACCGCGCTCGTGGCGCGAGTCGAGACCGAGCTCGCCGATTCGCACCCGGACATCGCGGCGATCTTCGCCGGCTGCTTCCGCAACTCGCTCGACACAAGCCTCCAATCGCTGCCCGATGGAACGACCTTCCTCGCCACAGGCGACATCCCGGCAATGTGGCTTCGCGACTCTGCAGCGCAGGTACGCCCATACGCACCGCTTGCGACCGAGGACGACACGATCCGCGGGATGCTCCGAGGCCTCATCCGCCGCACGGTGATGTACGTGAACCTCGACCCATACGCGAACGCATTCAACGTGGCCCCGAACCGGAACGGGCACCAGTCCGACCAGACCGCCATGACCCCCTGGACCTGGGAGCGCAAGTGGGAGCTCGACTCCCTCTGCTACCCCGTCGTGCTGCTGCAGGACTGGTGGGAGGCGACGCGGGACGCATCGGTGTTCGACGAGGAGGTCCACCGCATGCTCCGGTTGAGCGTCGACACGATGCGGACGGAGCAGCACCACGCCACCCGCTCCTCGTATCGGTTCCTGCGAACCGAGCATGCGTACCCGAACGACAACCTGTCGCACGGCGGGAGCGGCGCGCCGGTGCGAGATTCGGGCATGGTATGGGTCGGCTTCCGCCCCAGCGATGACGCCTGCACGTACAACTTCCACGTGCCGTCGAACATGTTCGCCGCGGCGGTGCTGCCGGGCCTCGCGGTGCTCGCGGAGGAGCAGTTCGGCGACGCGCAGCTGGCGCGGGACGCAGAGCAGCTCGGCAACGAGATCAGCACCGGAATCGAGGAGCACGCGGTCGTCGATCACCCAGGGTTCGGCCGGATCTACGCGTACGAGACCAATGGGCTCGGGGGCCACGTCCTCATGGACGACGCCAACGTCCCCAGCCTCCTCTCGATCCCCTACCTCGGCTACCGTGCGTCCGACGACCCGACCTACATGGCAACGCGGGCATTCGCCCTCAGCTCGGCGAACCCGTTCTACTTCGCGGGCACTGCGGCCGCGGGCGTCGGCAGCGCGCACACGCCGCCGCGACACGTCTGGCCGATCGGCCTCTCGATCCAGGCGCTGACCGCCGTGGAGGCTGCCGAGGCGTGGGGGCTCCTGACCACGCTGGCCGCGACGACGGCGGGGACCGGCCTGATGCACGAGTCGTTCGACGTCGACGACCCTGCCACCTTCACCCGCCCATGGTTCGGATGGGCCAACAGCCTCTTCGCGGAGACAGTGGTGCGGTGGCTGCCGTGAGCCGGAACGTGGGCGACTCGTTCCTCCTCGGCGTCAACTACTGGCCACGAGCCAAGGCCATGAGCTGGTGGGCCGACTTCGACCCGGGTGAGGTACGGGAGGAGTTCGCAATGATCCGCGCCATCGGGCTCACCCATGTCCGCATCTTCCTGCTGTGGGAGAGCTTCCAGCCGCAGCCCGACCGGGTGGCCGCGGCTGCCCTCGCCGACCTCCGCACCGTGGCCGACATCGCCGCCGAGAGCGGCCTGATGCTGGAGCCGACCTTCTTCACGGGGCACATGAGCGGCCCGAACTGGGCCCCCGACTGGCTCCTCGATCCCTCGCGTCCTCTGCGCCTCGGCGACCGCCAGGTGGTGAGCCTCGGACGGCCGAGCGCGGCCGCGCACGACATCTACAACCCCTACGTGGAGCCGTTCGTGCTCGGCGCCGAGCGGCTCCAATTGCGGACGGTCTGCTCTGCGCTCCGCGATCATCCTGCGATCTGGGCATGGAGCCTCGGCAACGAGCCGGACCTTTTCGCGCAACCACCGACAGCGGCAGACGGCCGCGCCTGGATGGCTGCCATGGTCGCCACCATCCGTGAGGTCGATCCGGATCATCCCGTCCTCATCGGCCTCCATGGGGCATCGGTGCACGCAGACGTCGGGCTGCGGATCCACCATGCCGCGGCCGAGACCGACATCTCGGTCATGCACGGCTACTCGATCTACGACTCCCTGGCGCGGTCGCCGCTCGACCCGGACCTCGTCCCGTTCACCGCCGCCCTGACCGCTGCACTCGCCGGCCGACCGATCCTCTTCGAGGAGTTCGGCGTGAATACCCAGCTCCCCGACGGCCCGAGCCACTGGGAGCAGCTGCCCCTCTGGCATGGCGGAACCAGGCAGGCGTACTTCGCCTCCGAGGAGGATGGAGCGGCCTACTACGCCGGCGTGCTCGATCGGCTGCATCGGCTCGGCTGCATCGGCGCATTCGGCTGGTGCTTCGGGGACTATGCCAGCCACCTTTGGGACCGCCCGCCGTGCGACCTTCAGAAGCACGAGCGCTTCTTCGGCCTCTACCGGGCCGATGGCACCCTCAAGCCCATGGGCCGCGTCGTTCGCGACTTCGCAGCGTCGAGACCGGCCATCCGCGAGCCGGAGCGGCACTTGACGCTCGACCTCACGCCCGACGAGTTCTACGCCGATCCTGGGCGCCACCTCCCCGGCCTGTACGAGCGCTACCTCGAGGGACGCTAGCCACTCTTCCGCGGGCGCAGGCCGCGACGCACGATCGGCCGTACCGGCGATGAACGGTTGAACTGCCGCAGCTCCACCACGCGGAACCCGGCCCGCTCGAACATCGAGAGCGTGCCGTGGTAGACGTTCGCCGCCGGCACCCGGCCACCGGCGGTGTCGACCGGATAGGCCTCCAGCATCATCGCCCCGTGGTCGCGGGCGTAGTCGACGGCCGCGGCGAGGAGCGCCGCAGCCACGCCCTGGCCACGAGCCCTGCGGCCGACGACGAAGCACACGATCGACCACACCGGCTTCGCATCGACTCGGGCGAGGAGCGTGGAGTGCTCCAGCCGCTCGTAGTCCTCACGCGGCGACAGGCCGACCCACCCGACCGCCTCGCCGTCGTGGTACGCCACGAGGCCCGGGGCACGGCCGCGAGTCGCGCCGGCGCGGGCTGCCGCCGTCAGCACGGCACGGTTGGCGGCGGCCGTCGAGTTCGACCAGTTCATGCCGCGAACGCGAAAGTAGGCACACCAGCACCACTTCGGATCGCCGCCCTGCCCGAACAGGGCGGCAAGATCGGGCAGGCGCCTCGGCGTCAGCGGCTTGATCGCGAGTTCGCCGTCCACAGGCCCATTCTGGACCGATGAACCTGACGGTTGCCGTCAGGTTTGCTTCGTGCGGGCAACGAGAAACGCCCGGAGAAACTCCGCTCACCCGCGGTCGGTCGTTTCGGCCAAACCTACGTTTTCCGGCGTTTCCGCCTTGGTGGTCCGGCCCGACCTTGCCGATGCGACCGCTGGATCGCGACGCCTCTCCGGGCGCGACTCGATGATACGCCCCCCGCGCAACCCCGACCGGTCAGGCATCCATCGGCTGGATCTCGTCGATCAGGTCCGCGACCGAGGCCACGATGCGGCTCGGCAGATAGCTGAACCGATTCGCCTGGTCCTCGGCCTCGGTGATGCCGGTCAGCACCAGGATCGTCTCGAGGCCGGCCTCGATGCCGGTCACGATATCGGTGTCCATGCGGTCGCCGATCATGACCGTCGACTCGGAGTGCGCGCCGATCTGGCGCAGGGCGGACCGGATCATCAGCGGATTCGGCTTGCCGATGTAGTACGGCTGCACCCCCGTCGCGGCTGAGATCAGCGCTGCGACCGAGCCGGTGGCCGGCAGCGGGCCATTGGGGCTCGGGCCGGTCGGGTCGGGATTGGTGGCGATGAAGCGGGCGCCGCGGCTGATGAGCTGGATCGCCTTCGCGATGCGCTCGAAGCTGTACGTGCGCGTCTCGCCGAGGACGACATAGTCCGGATCCGTCTCGGCCAGGGTGTACCCGACTTCGTAGAGGGCGGTCGTCAGCCCCGCCTCGCCGATGGCGAACGCGGTGCCGCCCGGACGTTGATCGGCAAGGAACTTGGCCGTGGCCAGGGCGGAGGTCCAGATGGTCTCCGGGGTGACCTGCAGGCCCATGCGACCCAGCCGGAGGGCCAGGTCGCGGGTCGTGTACATCGAGTTGTTGGTGAGGATGAGGTAGGGATGCCCGGTCTCGGCCAGGCGGGCGACGAACCGGTCGGCTCCGGGGACGAGGTGATCCTCGCGCACGATGACGCCGTCCATGTCCATCAGCCAGCTGATGCGTTCGCGGTTCATGCCACCGATGCTACGGGCCGGGCCTCAGGGCTGTCGACGCGAGCCGTTGTGCGAACCGCACACCGTGCCGGTCAGCGACGCTCGAGGAGGAACAGGGTGCGCGGTGAGTCCTCGACCGGGGCCTCGCGAACGATCCGGAACGGCCCGTCGAACGCATCGCGAAACCCCTCGATCGAGTACCGGTCGAAGATGTCGCGCCGCGCCGCCAGGAGGCGCCGCGTCATCGGGTCCTCCTTGGGAACGAACTCCACGATGGCCCGCGGCGCCATGCGGGCGAAGAGCCGGGCCACCCCGGGAAGCGGCACGTTGTTGCCGATGGCGAGGTGGTGCACGAGGGCCAGCGCCAACATGACGTCGGGCTCGCCCCGGCCCAGGAACGAGGCGCGCTCCTCGAGCCCCCAGCCGAGCGCCGGCGACGGGCTTGCCAGGTCCAGCACGAGCGGCAGGATGGCCGGGTTGCGGTCGCCGCGCACCCTGCGCCAATGCTCCTCCACGCTGGCCGCATCCAGGTCCCATGCGATCACGCGGTAGCCCGCATCGGCGGCCATCGCCGAGTACACACCGACGTTGGCGCCGACGTCCCATGCCGTCGATCCGCCCACGGCGGCCAGCATCTCGCGCACGAGCCGACCCTTGCTCGCGGTCCCGGCGTCGGAGTACGAGGTGGCATGCGAATAGTCGGCCCAATGGCTGGACGGCTCGTAGCGCAGCCCGGAGACGGTTCGTTGCAGCGAGTCGAGCAGGGCTCGCTGGCCGGTTTCGCTGATGCGGCGCTTCGCGCGAGCGGCGCCATCGGCCGGAGCTGGCTCGCTCGCCGCGCGGCGCTGGGCGCCGGCGTGGAGGTGGATGTGGGCCGACAGCCCCAGGTTGAGCCGCGTGCGGCCGGGCAGCAGCCGCGCCACAAAGTCGAGCGGGATCCCGTCGATGAAGTCGCGCAGCATCAGCCCGCAGCGGACGTCGCGATGCGCCATGAGCGCGAGCGGCGCCAGGAAATGCTCGCAGAACTGGCGATACGCCGGCCACGGCTCGGTCACGTCCGCGACCTCGAAGCTGAGGCTGTCGATCAGGATCGGGCGGCCCGCCTCGAACTGGACGTTGTAGGCGCTGGCGTCCCTGAGCCGCATGCCCGCGTCGAGCGCGCGCGACTGGACCTCGAGGGTGAGCTGCGCCGCACCCTTGAGCTGCGAGAAGCACCACTCGTACGGGTATGAGATGAACTCGACCATCCGCGGACGGATGACGGCGGCCGCATCGGGGCCGGCTGCCAGCTCGAGCCCGGCGTCGCTGTGCTCGACGATCAACCGGTCAGCGACGAGCCGCTCGTAGAGGCCTGATGAACCGAACGCCTCCCAGTCGGCGGCCGCGGGCTGCTGGATCTGGCGGTAGAGGATCCCGTCGCGGCGGAAGACGAAGCCGGATGGATCCCGGAACGACGCCGGGTCCATCACCGGCGCGTCAGCGATCGGGCGTGGCGTCCTCGCCGCCGTCGGCCGGCTTTGCCGCGTCCCTGTCGCCGCGGATGCGTCGCAGGCCGTCGCCGATGACGCGTCGGAAGAAGAAGGGAACCGCGAGCACGCCGGCCAGGATCACCTGGAGCAGCATGCTGCCGGAGCCCGGGTCGATATACGCCAGCAATGGCATGGGTCCTTCGCCTCGTCTAGTGTTAGTCGGATGTTAACCACACGGCGCCGCGGGGGCCACCGCCGGCGGATCGACTGGAGCGCCGTGCCCGTTCACCCGCTCCTGGCCGCCGCGTATCCGGTCGTCTTCCTGTTCGCCTCGAACGCGGCGGAGCAGGTCACGCTCGCGCCATTGTGGGGCCCGCTGGCAATCGCGGTCGGCGGGGCCGCGGCGGCCCTCGCCATCGCGGCCCTGGTTGTCCGGGACTGGCATCGCGGCGCGCTGCTCGCGACCGTGCTCGTCATCGGCTTCTTCGGCTACGGGCACGCGTGGAATGCGGCCGCCGGCGTGCTCGCCAACCAATGGCCGTTGATCGTGGCCTGGGCGCTGCTGATCCTCGTCGGCCTCTTCGTCGCATGGCAGTCGTCGCGATGGGCGCACACCGCCGGTCGGGCGCTCAACCTCGTCGCCGCCATCGCGCTGCTGCTCAACTCGTGGAGCCTCGCCGGCAACATGGTCGCCGTCGCGTCGGTCCTCGATCCCGCCGCCGAGGAGAAGATCGTCGAGCTCGACCCGGCCGACCCGCAGGACCTGCCCGACGTCTACTACATCATCCTGGATCGCTATGCCGGTTCGACGGGGCTGGCAGAGGCGTACGACTTCGACAACGAGCCTTTCCTGACCGCCCTCGAGGAGCGCGGCTTCGCGGTCCCCCGCAACGCCCACGCCAACTACGTCAAGACCCCGTTCTCACTCGCAAGCTCGCTGAACATGGAGCTCCTCGACGCGGACGCCCTGAGGGCGGAGGCAGACTCGGACCAGGATCGGGAACCGATCCACCGCGTCCTGGGCGGGCACCTGGCGGTGCCGGTAGTGCTCAAGCAGCTCGGCTACCGATACTTCCACGTGGCCAACTGGTGGACGCCGACAGGCACGAACGTCGACGCCGACCGCACCTTCCGCTACGAGGGGCAAGACGAGTTCTCGACGGTGCTGGCGCAGACCACGCTGCTGCGCGCGATCACGGAGCCCGAGGCCGCACCCACCGACCCGTGGGACTGGCGCGTGCTGCGCAAGCACTCGCAGTACGCCCTCGATCGCCTCGACGAGATCCCGGTCCTCCCCGGCCCCAAGTTCGTGTTCGCGCACCTGCTGATCCCCCACGACCCGTACGTCTTCGACCGGGATGGCTCCTTCATGGATCGCGAGCAGGTCGCGGCCCAGGGTCAGCCGGAGAGCTACCGACGCCAGCTCAGCTACCTCAACGACCGTCTGCTGCAGCTGGTCGACCGCATCATCGCCGGCTCCGGCGACGACGCCGTGATCATGCTCCAGGCCGATGAAGGCCCCTTCCCCGCGCGCTACCGGGCCAACGAGTGGGCATTTCAATGGCAGGACGCCACCGACGCCGAGCTGGAGGAGAAGTTCGGCATCCTGTTCGCCATGCGCGTGCCGGGCGCCGACCTCGAGGCCGCCGGCCTCCACGACGCGATCACGCCGGTCAACACGTTCCGCATCATCTTCAACGCCCGCTTCGGGACGGACCTTCCGCTGCTCCCCGACCGCATCTGGGCGCACGAGAACCTTCGCCACTTCTACGACTTCTTCGAGATCACCGACCGACTCCGCCGCGACTGACGGCGCCGGGTGCGGCGTGATTCGGCGCCCGATGCCAACTGAGCTGGCCCTGCAACCAACGGCGTCGCCGTTCGCCGCCGTTCGGCCAGCTGGGCTGGCAATTCGAACCATCGGCCAACCAAGTTGGCCGATCTGCGATCCGGGCGCGGGCGCGCTGCGCGCTCATCGGTCGCAGGGCCAACCGGATTGGCGCTCGACCCCGGCTCAGGCCGTGGCCAGCACCGCGCGTTCGGCGAGCGCGATCGGCAGTCCGCCCGAGGACGTGATGCCGTCGTGGAAGGCCCGCAGGGCATCGATGTCGGATGAGCCGTGGGCGGCGAAGAAGGCGCCGCGGATACGCACGATCTCGAGGCATCCGGTCAGGTAGGACGAGGCCTGGGTCGGCCAGGCGCAGTAGCGCGTCACCTCGGCCTTTGCGGTCGGCTCGGTCAGGCCGGTGTTACGGGTCATGAACGAGACGGCCTCCTCCCAGCTCATCTCCCCCATGTGGAGGCTGGTGTCGACCACGATCCGTGCGGCTCTGAAGATCGTGGCCTCGTACTGGTTCATCTCGTGGCGCGGGTCCGTGAAGAAGCCCTGCTCGCGCATCATGCGCTCGGCGTACAGCGCCCAGCCCTCGCTGAAGTACGGCGTCCGGAACACCTGGCGCAGGCGCGACGGATTCGCCTTCGACATCACGAGATGCCAGTGATGGCCGGGGTAGGCCTCGTGGACCGCGGTCGTCGGGATGCCCGGATACGAGTTGGATGCGAGACGCTTCTGGATCTCGTCCTCCGAGGCGCCATCGGGCGGAAACGGCACGAAGAAATGGCCGAGCATCCTGTCGCTGAACGGCGGCGGCGACATGTACGAGGCCACCGCCAGCACGGGGCGCTGGAAGGGCGGTGACGGCACGACCGCGCAGGACTCTCCCTCCGGGAACGTGACGAGCCGATGCTCGCGCAGGTATTCGCGCGCCCGCTCGGTCCACTCCTCGTACCCGACGCGCATCTCCTCCGGCGTGCGGGGGTGATCCTCGTTGAGCTCGTCGAGGACGGCCTTCCAGTCATCGGTGCCGCGAAGCTCGCGAGCGCATCGGGTCAGGTCCAGGGCCAGCCCGTCGTATGCGGCCTGCCCTCGGTCACGCAGCTCCCTCGCACCGAATCCGAGCAGCTCCTTCTCCCGCAGCAGCGCCGAATAGCGCTCTTCGCCGAGCATGTAGTCCCCGGCCGCCGTGGGCCGCATCTCCTCCAGGAAGGCGACGTATTCGTCGTAGGCCGATCCGGCCGCTTCGCCGGCCTCGGCCAGCTTGGCGCGGAGCGGCCCGTCGTTCATCTGGGCCGGAAGAATCTCGCGGACGTAACGCGCGCCAGCTCGGGCCTGGTTCGCCGCCCGGTCAAGGAAGATCCCGGGCACCATATCGGGCCGCAGGTTGCGTTTCCCGTCCTCGAGGTTGCCGGGGATGAGGCGCATACGCGCCACGGCGGCATCGACCAGCTTGTCCATCGGTCGAAGCCGATGCAGGAAGAGACTGAAGATGCCGGTCATGCCGGGGTTCAGGTAGACGTCGGGCTGCCGCCGCCAGACCTCGAAGTCCTCGATGATCTGGCGACCACGCAGGATGCTGACGACGAGGTCTCGATCGATGCGATCGGCGAAGCCGAGCGCCTGCTCGTCCACGACCCGGAACCGCTGAAGCCATGCGACATCCGCCGCCCGTCGCCGCTCGAAGGCTGCCTCGGACAGGTCGTCGAGGCGCTCGTCGTACTCGGTGAGGCCGAGGCCGCTGGCGCGAACGGGCGACTCGGCGAACTCGACCTCGAGGAACTCGTCGGCCAGTTCGGCGAACGACGGCATGTGGCGCCTCCTGCAAGGCCCGGGGCCGACAATTCTATCGATCGGTGGAGTCCGCCGCGGCCGTCACGCCTCCTGGTTCGTCAGCCGCGACACACCTCCTGCGAGGTCGAGCTCGCCGACGGCACCGCCGACGAGCGTGCGATCAGCGCGCTGGCACCGGTGCCGGGCATTGCCGAGTCGCTCGTCGACGGGCGCTCGATTCGCGCCGGGGCCGAGGGCGGCGCATCGGCCGTGCCGGCGGTGCTCTCGGCGCTCGAGGGCGCCGGCATCGGCGTCGCGTCGGTCACCGTCAGCCGACCGTCGCTCGATGACGTCTATCGCCGCCATACCGGCCGCCGAGTCCGCGTAGATTCCGCCCATGCATGCACCCGGGGACTGGTAGATCGGGATTCGTGGTCGTCGGCTGAACCAACGCGCGTCGGCCACGCTCAGCTCCGACGTGCGCTGCAGTCGGGGGACCGGGATTGATGACATACCAGTCCGGGGATGTATGCCTGACGGACGCCCGCGGAGCCGCGGGCACACCAAGTCGGGACCGGATTGGGCCCTAGCGCGGTGGGGGCAGGAGGCGGCCGTACCGCTCGGGGTCGGCCGCGACGGCCGACTGGATGGCGTTCAGCGCGGCGCCCTTGCGCAGGTTGTCGCTGCTGACCCAGAGCGCGAAGCCACGCGCGCGCCCAGGGACCGCCCGCAGGCGGCCGACCAGCACCGGGTCGCGGCCCTCGACGTCGAGCGGCATCGGATGTCGCGCGGAGCCGTCCGCGGGGCGATACTCGAGCCCGGGCGCAGCGCGCAGGGCTACCTCGAGCTCCTCGACGGTGGTGTCGCGTTCGGTTCTGATGTGCAGCGCGACCGAGTGACCGGTGTGGACAGGCACGCGCACCGTCGTGGCCGCGACGTCGAGGTCGGGCATCTCCAGGATCTTGCGGATCTCGGCGTGGATCTTCTTCTCCTCGCCCGACCAGCCCGACTCGTCGAGCACGTCGATCTGCGGCACCACGGAGTCGGCGATCCGGCCGTGGAACGGGGAATCCGGCGCGCGGTCGCGGTGATCGGTCCCCCGTTCGGCGTCGAAGGCGTCAAGCCCCTTGCGGCCGGCGCCGCTGACGGCCTGGTACGACGCCAGGTCGACCGATGCGAGGCCCGCGAGGTCGCGGATCGGCGCCAGGGCCACGACCGCGGCGGCGGTGGTGCAGTTCGGGTTGGCGATCAGGTTGCCGGAGCGCTCACGGGCGGCATGCGCGTTCGCCTCGGGGACGACGAGCGGGACGTCGTCGGCCAGCCGGAACGCGCTCGAGTTGTCGACCACCAGCCGGACCGATGCCCCCGGCCCGGCCATGATCTCGCGGCTCTGCGGTCCGTCGACGGCCAGGAACAGGACGTCGAGCTCATCGGCGTTCTTGTCAGTCAGGACGTGTACGGCGACGTCCGTGCCGCCGTACGAGAGCGTGTTGCCCTCCTCGTGACCGAAGGCGCGAAGGCACGCAGCCGGCAGGCCGGCATCGGCCAGGATCGAGCAGAAGACGCCGCCCACCACGCCGCGAGCGCCCGCGACACCGACGGTCGGCCAGGTCGAGTCCGTCATGCGGGTGACGATACCCGAGATCCCGCTCGCCGGGCTACGAGTCCCAGGGGCATCTACCATGGTTCGGGTGATGGAAGGGTTGACCGATGCGTGAGCGAGAGGGATTTCCCGCGGGCGTTCCGGCGTGGATCGATACGAATCAGCCCGATCCGACGGGCGCGGCGCCCGATTCAGCGTCAGCAGCTTCAACCCTGGCTGAAGAGAATCGGCCGTTCCCCCGCCACGAGGCGCGCGAGGTCGGCATAGACCGCACCGGCGGTGACCCGGCCGCCGGCTCCGGGGCCTGAGACGCGGAAGACCCCGGCATCGGCGACCGTGATCTCGAGGACGTTCTCGACCCCAGCGGCCCGCGCCATCGGGTCGGATCGGTCCAGCGACGCCGGCTTCACCGACATGCCGTCTTTCGTGGCGTCGGCAACCAGCCGGATGTTCTGGCCGGGCTCCACGTCCAGGCCCACGATGCCCTCGACCGTCACGTCCGACTCGGGACGCCACTTGCCCCACGCCACAGAAGCAAGGATGGCGAGCTTCTGCGCGGCATCGCGGCCGTCGACGTCGAAGCTCGGATCGGCCTCCGCGTAGCCCGCCTCCTGGGCCTCGCCCAGGGCCTCGTCGTAGGTGCGCCCCTCGCCCATGGCCGACAGGATGTAGGTGGTCGTCGCGTTCACGACGCCTCGGATGTGCTCGATGTCGCCCGTGGCCGCGAGGTGCGCGACCGTCTCGATCATCGGGGTGCCGCCGCCCACGCTCGCGCTGCCGAGGAGGGCCGCCACCCGTCGCTCAGCCAGCTCCGCCAGCTCCTTGCCGTAGGTGGCGAGCAGCGCCTTGTTGGCAGTGACGTACGGGGTTCCCCGGTCGAGCGTCTGGCGCGCCCACCCGAGCGGACCGTCGAGGCCGCCGGCCAGCTCGACGACCACGTCCGCCTCGAGAGCCGCCTCCGGCGCGCCGATCTCGACGCCCTTTGGGAGGTCCGGCCGCTGGCGGTCACGAACGGCCACGGAGACGAGCGTGACCGGTAGCGGGCCGCCTCGAACGAGCTCCCCAAGGGCCGAGCCAACCGTGCCCCAGCCGATGAGGCCGATTCGCAGGCGTTCGCCGTCCATGCGTCGAGTCTATCGGCTAACGGAAAAGGGATCGACCTGAATGGCTCCGGGCCGTCATAGTCGGCGAATGACACACGTGCGTGGTCGACGTCTCGACCCGGTCGTCGCGGCGGCGTCTGTGCTCGGGCTTGGCGGCATCATCTGGCTCGCGCCGCTGATGTTCGACCAGCTGGTCTTCTTCGGCGATCAGGAGCAGACCCGGCAGGCCGCGGCCGCGCGTGAGGCAATGCTGCCGGCGGCCGCTCTGCTCCTGGTGGCGTCGGCCATCCTCGTCGTCCGGAAGCGGCCATGGCACGCGCTTTTCGGCGCACTGCCGGCCCTCGTAGCGGTTCCGTTGGCGCTCCTGGAGCCGGGTGCCGCCTACCAGCTGCTGGCGTACGGCATCGTCGCGCCGTTCGCGCTCGGTGCCCTGCTTTCGGCCGCGGTTCCGCTCCCTCGATGGCTCCCGACCCCGATCCTGACCATTGGCACTCTCATTCTGTTGACATTCACCGTGCTCACCACGCCCGTCCTCGGACTGTTCGTGCTCATCGTGGCCGTCGGCTGGTGGAGGCTTCCGCAGCCGTCAGCCGCACCCGTCGGCCGAGACGATCGGCAGTAAACTGGCCGTCGTATGGGTGCCACCGAGACTGTCGACCTGTTCTTCGAGCTCATCAACGACGACCTCCGCGAGAAGGCTGTCGAGCTGTTCGCCGAGCACGCCGTGCTCGGCATCAGCGTTCCGGGCTCCGACGAGCGCACGAACCTGCGTGGACGCGACAAGGTCGGCGGCTGGTTCGTCCGCGCCGGCGACGGATTCCGGATGTTCACGAACGAGAGCCGCAACATGGGCGCCAGCTACATCGCCGACGTGACCGTCATCCGCCCGGGTATCCAGCCGATGCACGTGGAGGCCAACTTCCGCGTGGAGAACGGGCAGATCGTGGCCCTCTTCCTCCAGCCGAACTAGGGATCTTCGCGCTCAGTCCCCCTCGGCGTCGCGGCAGTCCTCGATCAGCTGCTCGACACGGTCGCCCGCGTCTCGCCGCTTCATCTGGGCCAGTGCCGCTCGCTCCGACCCTGCGACGTCCTCGCCACAGTCCTCCGCAAGCTCCTGGACCAGGTTCGCCAGCCACCCCGGTTCGTCGGCTGGGGCTGGCGTGGCGGCCACCGCGGACGCCGATGCGGACGCCGATGCGGACGCCGTCGGTGCCGCGTCGGGCAGGCCGGACGGCCGGGCCGTGGCAATCACGAACGCGACCACCAGGACGATGGCCGCGATCGCGATGAGCGCGCCGACCGCCGCTGGACGCGGGGGCCGGCCACCTCGCGACGCCGCAACGGGAGGGGCAGGGTCGGCAGGGCGGACGGTGCCCGCATCGGCGGGCGAGGCCGGTGCCGGTGCCGCCACCGCCGGCGCCGGCACACCACCTGGGTCGCTGCCTGCGTGTCGGCGAGCGAGGGCGGGCCAATGCCGGCCGGCGCGAGTCTGGCGGCCGCCGACGGATCGCCCGCGAGCCAGCTCCGCAGCGCCGACGCCAGGGCGCCGGCATGCAGTGGGCGCTGCGCCGGATCGTGGGCAAGACAGCCGGCGACGACGGCCGCCAGCGCCGGATCCAGGCCGTCCATGGCCGGCGGTCCGGCACGCTGCGCCTCGGCGAGCGCAACGGGCGACGCCGCAGGATACGGTGGCCGGGCGGTGAGCGCCTCGAGCAGGACGACGCCGAGTCCGTACAGGTCGGTGCGGGGAGTGATCGGTCCTCCCGACAGCTGCTCCGGCGCCATCGCGCGGAGGGTGCCGATGACCGTGCCGTCCAGGGTCAGCCGCACGGCGGACGCCGCGAGGCTGTGCGCGATGCCGAAGTCGACCAGGCGCGTCCGTCCATCGGCGGCGAGGAGGACATTGCCCGGCTTCACGTCGCGATGCACGACGCCGTGCTGGTGCGCGTGATAGAGGGCCTCGGCGACGTCCGCGGTGAGGTTGGCGGCCTCGCGCTCGGGCAGCGGCCCGTCGCGCTCGAGCCGCGCGGCGAGCGACTCGCCGTCGACGAGCTCCATCACGATGGCCGGTGACTCACCGGTGGCGTCGACGTCGTAGATGCCGACGATGACGGGTTGAGCCAGGCGGGCGGCAGCGCGTGCTTCGGCCACGAGCCGCTGCCGAGACGCCGCATCGGGGAGGAGGTGGGAGTGGAGGCGCTTCACGGCTACCGGTCGATCCAGCTGCTCGTCGTGCGCGCGCCAGAGCTCGGCGCTCCCGCCGACGGCGATGCGCTCGACGAGTCGGTATCGGTTCAGGACCAGCGGCTGCTCGGTGTTCATGCTCGCTTACGGGAACAGGTCGCGTTCGGGCTCCATGACCAGGACCGAGGCGCCGGCCTTCGACGGGCGCCAGGCGTAGCCGCGCACGACCACCACCGGCCGCTGCTCGACCTTGCCGCCCGCCAGGTCGGCCGCCGATGCGAGCTCGTCGGCCACCGCCAGCACCGTGGCCTGCATCTCGCGACCCGCAGCGTCGGGCTGGCCGCGCAGGTCGAGGAGCACCTCGATCCCCGAGGCCCCGATGGCGACGTTCACGATCCCGTTCCGCCAGGGCCGCCCGAACGAGTCGGACACGATGACGCCCGGGGCGGCCCCGGTCCGATCGCGCACGGTGGCCCGAATCCTGGCGGCCGACGCGTCGGGGTCCAGCGGCAACAGCGACGCGACCTCTCCGCCGCCGACGTTCGAGACGTCGACCCCGGCATTCGCGCAGACCAGCCCGTGGCGCGTACGGCTGATGATCAGGCCGCCCGGTCCCATGCGCACGATCGAGGCCGACTCCCGCAGGACGACCTCGACCTGGCGCGCGTCCTTGCCCCACCGGTCCGCCCACTGGCGGGCCAATGCCGACGGTTCGACGGTGGCGAGGGCGACCACCCGGCCCTCGGCCTTGGAGACCACCTTCTGGGTCACCACCAGGACGTCGCTGTCCACCATCCCGATGCCGGCGGCGGCCGCGGCGTCGGCAATGAGGCCTCCCAGGTCGTCGCCGTCACACACCTCGGGGATCCCGTCGAGCGCGAGCAGCTCGATCCGTGATGTCACGCGGCGTCGCCGAGCTCGAGCCAGCGGGCGAGGTCCTCCGGCGTGTCGAGGTCAAACGCGAGCCCGGACCGGTTGACCGCCACCAGTGGCACGCCCGCCCGCCCCACCTCTTCGACATGGGCGGCGAAGCTCCCGAGCCCGAAACGGAAGCGGATGACGCCCGGCGGCCGGAGCACCAGCCCGTTCGTGCCGGTCCCGGCACGGTCCGGCGCGATCGTCACCGCGGCCGTGTCCCCGTCGGGGAGCGCGTCGATGAGGGTCCTCACGTCCTCGGGCTGCAGGTTCGGCAGGTCGCCGTGGAGGACGATCAGCATGTCCATGTCGTCGACCAGGGCGTCGAACCGCGCCTGCTCGAGCCCTTCGTTCAGGCCCAGTCCGCGCTGGACGAGCAGGCGGGCGCCGGAGGGCTCGACGATCTCCGCCAGGGCGCGCGACGGCGAGATCACCACCACGTCCGGGGTGACCTCCCGCGCAACCTTGAGGACCCGCTGCAGCAGCTGGCTGGCGAGCAGCATCCGCTCCTCCGGCGCAAGGGACGTCGCAAGACGCGTCTTGGCCGCCTCCAGCCCCCGGTGCGGCACGATGATCCGCATTCTCACCGACGGAGCATATCCCTATCGGTCGCGGCGGTCCCGGGACGGCGCGGAGAGCTCCTGCACGATCCTCGCGGCCAGTGCCCGACGGTCGCCGTCACCGCGCATGACGGTCGGCATGGCGCTCGCGGTCATGCCGAGCGCTTCGACCTCCGAGGCCAGGGACGCATCGGCCTCGTCCAGGACGAAGCGGCCCACCAGGCCGGCGTACATCCGTGCCACGCCGAGGGCAGACGGCTCGTGGCCCAGGCTGGCGAGCATTCGGTCGGCCGGTCCCTTCAGCGCCCTGCCGGCGACGATGGGGCTGACGGCGATCCTGCCGGCCGAAGAAGCCTCGAGCGCTGCCCTCACGCCCCGCACGTGGAGGATCGGGCCGATGCTCACGAACGGGTTCGACGGGCCGATCACGATCAGGTCCGCGCTGGCGATGGCCTCGAGCACGGCGGCGCTCGGCCGCGCCGTCTCGGCGCCCTCGAAGACAATCGCCCTGACCTCCGGTTCCTGGTGGCGCCGGACGAAGTACTCCTGGAATTCGAGGCGCCCTTCGTCGGTGTCCAGCTGCGTGCGATAGCGGTCGTCGGTGGAGGGCAGGATCCGGACGCCGATGCCCAGGGCGGTCGCCATGGCAGCGGTCGCGTCGGTCAACGTGTGGCCCTCACGCAATCGCCGGGAGCGCTCGACGTGCGTGGCGAGGTCGGCGTCGCCGACGGTGAACCAGCCGGGCTCACCGTAGCGTTCGAGCATGGCGTGGGCGTAGAGCGTGTCGCCGCGGATGCCCCAGCCTCGCTCGACGTCGATCAGCCCACCGAGCGTGTAGAGCAGCGCGTCGATGTCCGGGCTGACGTGAAGGCCGTGCAGCTCGAAGTCGTCCCCGACGTTGGCGATGACGGTCAGCTCGACCGGCGCGTCCAGGAGCGCGAAGCCGTGAGCGAGCTTCGTTCCGCCCGTTCCGCCCGCGAGGAGGGCGACCCTCATCTGGCGCTCTCGTCGGACGCCAAGTGGATTGGCGCTGCGACCAACGAACGCCCGGGAATCGTGGCGTCAGCCGCCGGACGGCCAACCAGGTTGGCCCGATGACGGGGCAAGGCCCCTTCGTCCGTCACGGGGCCATCTGGCTTGGCATCTGGCGAGCCTCACCCACCGGCGAGCATGGGCTTGACCTCGGTGACGAGGCGTTCCATGGTCTCGGCGTCGTACGGCGACGGGAATCCGGCGATCCAGTGCCGGAATCCGATGCCGAGGAACGGCCTGAGCCTGTCGGCCACCTGCTCGGGCGTCCCGACAAGCTGGTCCTTCCACGGCTCGGCGCCGCCATTGTGCGCGAAGGTCGCCTCGAACACGCGCCTCGCCTCCGCCGGATCGTCGCGGATGATGCAGGTGCCGATGCCGACCGTCCGCTCGATCTCCGACTCGTCCCGGCCCACCTCGTCGCAATGGCGGCGCAGGATCTCGTCCCTGCGCTTCACGTTCGCGAAGCCTCCACCGAGATTGCAGGCGTCGGCGTAGCGGGCGACGATCCGCAGCGTCTTCCTCTCGCCCCCGCCGCCGATCAGGATCGGCAGGCGCTCCTGGAGCGGAAGGGGGTCGAGGCGAACGGCATCCGCCCTGTAGAACCGTTCGCCGGACGGCCGCTCGCCGCGAAGCATGCCGCGCATGATGCGCACGGCCTCCTCCAGCCAGCGAAGCCGCTCGCCTGGCGACTTGCCGAACTCGATCCCGAAGGCGCGGTGCTCGGTCTCGAACCAGGCGCCGCCGATGCCGAGCACCGCGCGCCCGCCGCTGATGTGGTCGAGCGTCGTCGCCAGCTTCGCGACGAGAGCCGGATTACGGAACGTGTTGGCACCGACCATGAGGCCGATGGTGGCCCGCTCCGTCGCCTCGGCCCAGGCGGCAAGCGTGAGCCAGCCCTCGAATATCGGCCCTTCGTGCGATCCGACGATCGGGTACAGGTGGTCCCAGGTCCACAGCGAGTCATAGCCGAGACTGTCGGCTCGAATGCCGGCCGCGCGAAGGGAGGGCCAGTCGCTGTACTGGCCCCAGCAGTTGGCGCCGAGCTTGATCGCAAGGGCGGTCATCGGTTGCTCAGTCGTGCCTGATGACCTTTTCGACCCGCATGCGGATGATCACCCGCTCCTGCCCGGCGTATCGCTCGGGGTCGGCCTCGTACCGCACGGCCAGCGCCTGGATCCCGGCGAGCGCTCGATCGAAGTCCGGATCGAGCTCGACGGTTCCCCGCATGGCGACCCACTTCATGCCGTCCTCGAAGAGGAGGCTCACGCGGGGGTCGGCCCTGAGCTGTCGGTACTTCAGCCGCCGCACCATGGTGTTCATCACGATCACGTCGGGCCGATCCGGGTCCAGGTCGAACCACATCACCGATTGGCTGGGCGGGCCGTCGGCGCTGTTCACCGCAAGCACCGGGTGGCGCAGCTCGGCCATGAGCCATTCGCGCAGGTCATCGGTCAGGACGTTGCCAACCGTCAAATCGGGGTCCGTCACGGGGTCAGTCTAGCGACGGATCCGCTTACACTCTCGACCGATGATGAAGGTGGAGCTGCTCTCGATCGGCGCCGAGCTGCTCCTGGGCGAGACGGTCGACACGAACGCTGCCTTCCTCGGCGGCGAGCTGGCAACGCTGGGACTCCCCCTGGGTGCCGTCAGGATGGTGCCGGACGATCGCGAGGTGCTGCGCGAGGCATTCGCGGAGGCGTGCGCCCGCTCGTCCGTCGTCCTGGCCACCGGGGGCCTGGGCCCGACCCACGACGACCTCAGCCGCGAGGGACTGGCCGATGCGCTCGGCGAGGAGCTCGCCGAGGATCCCGCTCTGCTGGCCGCTCTCGAGGAGCGGTTCCGCGCCTTCGGGCCGATGCCCTCCGCGAACCGACGGCAGTCGATGCTCGTGCCGTCCGCGAGGGCGCTGCCGAACCCGATCGGCTCCGCTCCGGGCTGGTGGGTCGACCGCGACGGCGGCATCGTCGTCCTCATGCCCGGCGTTCCGTCCGAGATGCGACTGATGTGGGCGGAGCAGGTCCGTCCACGCCTGGCCGCGCGGTTCGAGCTGCCGCCACTGGCGATGCGCAGCGTGAAGGCATTCGGGATCGGCGAGTCGGCGATGGCCGAACGGCTCGGTTCGCTGCTGACCTCGCCGCCGGCCGGCGTGGACGCCGGGATCTATGCCCGCGACGACGGCGTGCACGTCCGCTTCTCGACCCGCGGTGACGCCGAGGCGCTGGCGACCTGCGTCGCGGCGGCGATCGCCGCACTCGGCGACGACGCGTACGGCACCGACGGCGACGACCTGGCCGGCGTCGCCCTCGCGCGGGTCCACGAGCTAGGTGCTGCGACGATCGTGAGCTGGGAGGCCGACACGGATGGCGCCCTGCTGGCGATCCTTGCGGGCGCCCGATCGGCGGATGGCCGCGCTCGCTACCTCGGCGGCGTCCTCGACATCGAGATGGCAAGCGGTCCGCCACTCGGAGACGCCGTGCTCCAGGTCGCGCTGCTTTCCCAGGATGCGCGCGGGCGCAGCCGCGTTCGCGTCTCGGTCAGCGGGGTGGTCTCGATGCCTGCAACCGAGTTGCGGATCCACGGTTCCGGACCCCAGCGCCTGCGTCGTGCCGCCTTCGCCGCGCTGGACGCCGTGCGGAGGCTCAGCTCCAGCGACCGATGAGGCGCACCGCCGCCGGACGGATCTCGAAGCTCCACGTGCCGCGCGAACCGATCGCGTCGCCGTCGAGCTGCACCGGGATGTGGCCGGCAGCGAGGGCCCGAATCTCGACCCGGCGCGCATCGATGCGGCCAGCATTCGGGGCGAGCCGGAACGCCCAGCGCGCCGCCTCGACGGCGAGAAGGGGAGCAGGTCCGGGGTAGACCCGCATCGTCATGGTGCCGCCATCCGGGCGCGCGCCGGGATTCACGCGCAGCCCGCGCCCATAGAACGGAGTGGTACCGATGACAACCAGCTCGATCAGCCCGCGGTGGACGAGCCAGCCGTCCGCGCGGACCTCGACGGCGGGACGACGCCACAGATCCGGGATCGAGCGTGCGACGGCCGACGCCCAGCCGCGCATCCGGCGCGCGCCCGCGTCGGCGTAGCGAGCGGCAACGCGGGCGTCCCATCCGATGCCGGCGAAGAGCGCCAGCCGGCCGTCGACTGCGACAAGGTCGACCGGCCGAGCCTCACCGCGCACCAGGACCTCGACCAGCTCCTCCGGCTTCGAGGGCAGGCGGAGCAGGTGTCGTGTGGCGTTGCCGAACCCGGCGGGCAAGTATCCGAAGACGAGGTCGTCGCGGCCGGCGGCGACGTTGTACGCCACGCCGAGCGATCCGTCACCACCGGCGATGACAGCGGTGGTGTACCGGTCGATGCGCTCGCGCAGCCATGCCCCGAGCTCGTCGGCGTCGCGCGTCGAGGTGACATGGAGGTCGGCGTCGAGCGCGTGGCGGGCAAGCTCCACCACGCGCCGGACCGCATTCGTCCGAGCGCTGCCGGCCCCCTCGTTGAGGAAGACGGCGGCGCCGGCCCGCACGACTACGGCAGGGCTGCCAGGATCTCGGCTGCCTGCTCCTCGCTCCCGGTCAGGAAGTACACGGTGTCGTCCTTGACGTAGATGTACATCGACAGGCCAGGCCCCGCGCCGGTCGTGTCGGCCGCCGACCAGACGTCCTTGCCGCCGACCGAGGTCTGCTCGAGCCCTTCGATGTCGCCCTCAGCCTGGCTGGCCGCCAGGAACTCCGTCTCGAGCTGGTCCTCGTCGGCGCCGAGGACGCGGAATGCGGCCACGCTGAGCACGCTCGCGCCCGACATCGCCCCGCCGAAGGCGACGGAGACGTCCTCGAGCTCGGCGCCGACCGAATCGAGGAACGCGGTGAATGATGGATCGGTTCCGCCGCCGGCCATGAACGTGTCGCCGCGGAAGCTCTGGACGCTGATCGGCTGACCGCCGACGGTGTCGGGGAACCGCGCGGCAAGCTCGGGATCGCCGTTGAGGTCGAACGACGGAATGGCGCCGGCGGACCCCTCCGCGTCCTCGCTGGGCTCCTCGGTTGCCGTCGGCTCGGGAGTCGCCGCCTCCGTGGGCGTCGGCTCGGCGTCGGCCGACGAGCCGCTCTGGCTCGCGCAGCCGGCGGCCACGAGCAGCAGCAGCGCCAGCAGGATCGTGATGCGCTTCAAGGGTCGAACCCTCCGTATGGGATGTGCAGCCCGTGCAGTCTAGCGGCACCGACGCACGAAGCCCATCCGGACGATCAGGTGCGGCTGAGCAGCCCTCCGGTCGGCGCCCGCACGAGGAACCGGCCGTCGCCGGCCGATCCGAGCCACTCGCCGCCATCGACGATGACCTTGCCGCGTGACAGGACGGTCTCCGCCATGCCGGTCACCTCCCAGCCCTCGTAGCACGAGTAGTCGACGTCCATGTGGTGCGTGCTCGAGCTGATCGTGTGCTTGGCGGCAGGGTCGTAGACGACGAGGTCCGCATCGGCCCCGACTGCCACGACGCCCTTGCGGCCTTCGAGGCCGAACATGCGAGCAGGAGCCGTGCTGATGATGTCGACCCAGCGGTTCGCCGTCAGGTGCCCGGCCGCGACGCCGCCGGAGTGGAGCAGGTTGACGCGATCCTCCACCCCGGGCAGGCCGTTCGGCACCTTGCGGAAGTCGCCTTTGCCGAGGTCCTTCTGACCGTGGAAGTCGAACGGGCAGTGGTCGGTCGAGACCACCTGCAGATCGTCCTTGGCGAGCCCCTTCCACAGCTCGGGCGCGTGCTCCGCAGGCCGCAGGGGCGGCGAGCAGACGAACTTGGCTCCCTCGAAGCCGTTGCCCATGTCGTCGAGGGTCAGGAACAGGTACTGAGGGCAGGTCTCGGCGTACGCGGGCAGGCCCTCGTCGCGGGCGCGGCGCACCTCGTTGAGTGCCTCGATGGCGCTCAGGTGAACGATATACACCGGCACGCCCGCCACCTGCGCAAGGCGGATGACGCGGTTCGTGGCTTCGCCCTCCATGACCGGCGAGCGCGACGTCCCGTGGTAGTACGGATCGGTGTTGCCGGCCTCGACGTTCTGCGCCGCCACCACGTCGATCGCCATCCCGTTCTCGGCGTGCATCATGATCAGCCCGCCGTTCGTCGCTGTCTGCTGCATGGCGCGGAAGATGGCGCCGTCGTCCGAGTAGAAGACGCCGGGGTAGGCGGTGAAGAGCTTGAAGTCGGTGACACCCTCGTCGACCAGGGTGTCCATCTCCGCAAGCGTCGCATCGGTCACGTCGGACATGATCATGTGGAAGCCGTAGTCGATCGTCGCTCGGCCCTCTGCCTTGGCTCGCCAGGCGTCCAGGCCCTCACGCAGGCTCTGGCCCTTGCCCTGGACCGCGAAGTCGATGATCGTCGTCGTCCCGCCGAAGGCCGCCGCGCGCGTGCCGGTCTCGAAGGTGTCCTTCGCGAACGTTCCGCCGAAGGGCAGCTCCATGTGGGTGTGCACGTCAATTGCGCCGGGGATGATCCACTTGCCGCTGGCGTCAAGCGTTCGGTCGGCGTCGACCTCCAGGTCCGCGCCGATGAGCGCGATGCGCTCGCCGTCGACGAGCACGTCGGCCGGCGTCGTCGCGTCGGCGTTCACGATCGTTCCACCCTTGATCAGCGTGCGCATCCGTTCCTCCGTGCTGGCCAGCCGTGAGAGTGCGAATCGTACCTTGACAGGGATGGCCATCATCCACGACAGGCTGGCAGGGCCGCGGTTCGGCTACCATCGATCCATGTCAACGGATCGCCTCTACCTCACGGGCGACGACGAGGCCGACCGGCTCCTCGTGAGCGAGCCGATGGCGCTCCTCATCGGCTTCGCGCTCGACCAGCAGGTGCCCGTGCAGAAGGCGTTCTCGGGACCGAAGGTACTGCTCGAGCGGCTGGGCAGCCTCGACGCACGGCGGCTGGCGACGGTTGACTTCGCCACGCTCGAGGCCGCGGCCAAGGGCCCGCCCGCGATCCACCGCTTCCCATCGGCCATGGCCAAACGCGTGCAGGAGCTGGCCGCTCATATCGCGAACACCTATGACGGGGACCCTGCCCGCATCTGGACCGATGCGTCCGACGGGCGGGATCTCAAGCGGCGCATCGCCGCGCTTCCGGGCTTCGGCCAGATGAAGGTCGCGTCGCTGACCGCCGTGCTCGCCAATCGCCTCGGCGTTCGCCCGCCGGGCATCGAGCAGGAGCTCCCGACGTGGCCGACGCTCGGCGACGTCGACTCCCCTCGGGCGCTGGCCGACTACCAGGCCACGAAGCGCGCCCACAAGGTTGCACTGCGGGCCGAGCAGGGCTGAGGGTCAGCCTCCGTTGCCGATTGGCAACTGCCACGCGATTGAGGAGATCGGCTTCAGGCCCCATGGCGCGTGCTAACTCGGCGGCCGGCGACCCCAGCGGCACGCGGCTTGCGGACGCGCCTCCCAACTACCGTTTCGAGTGAGATCCATTGGACAGGCGCCGAGTCATGCTCCAGATCCGGGCCATTCTCATCCCGTACCGCGTGGAGCTGCGTCGCCGTGACGGCGCAACGATGCGGGCGTTCCGGCTGCGCGCACATCAGATGATGGATACGCTCGAGGCAAGCGTGAGCGCCGACCCCGAGCTGCGGCAGGCGCTGTCCGATGCTCGCGAGGAGATCGACGCGGACGCGCGCTAGCGTGTTGCGGATTCCGCCAGGAGGCTGTCGATCGCGGCGATCAGTTCGTCGATGCTGAACGGCTTGACCAGGCTGTCGACGTGCGGCATGCCCGCGAGGTCGGTTTCGAGCGCCTTGAGTGCCGGCGCGTCCGCGCTGCAGATGAGGACTGGCAGGCCATCGAAGGCCGGTTCCGCGCGGACCTGCTGGGCGATGTCCCACCCGTGAATGCCCTCGGCGCCCATCCGCAGGTCGATCATGAGCAGGTCTGGCCGCGATGCCCGGATCGCATCGAGAGCGTCGGCACGATCGCCGTCGATCGTGATCGTGTCGTACCGATCGTCCTCGAGGATCTCGCGTACGAGGGCGAGGAACTCGGGGTTGTCGTTGACCACGGTTACGCGAGCCATGTCGTTCGCCTCCGCTCGGCCGACGTTGGGAGACGCGGAGGATAGCACCGGGCCCCGCCTGCGAAATCACGCGCGGGGCTGTGATGTCTCCATGTCGCGCACGACCTGGCTGCCGTACAGGTCGAGCTGCTCCTCCTCCGAGCCGTTCATGAGGTAGATGTTGAACTGGGTTACCCCGGCTGCCCGCAGCTCGTCGAGGCGCTGCCGCTGCGCGGATGCAGGGCCCACGATGGCGAACTGGTCGGTGATCTCGTCCGACACGAAGCGCGCATTGTCGCTGCCGACCTCGGCGTGGTGGAGGTAATCGTAGCCCTCCCGATCCTGGACGTAGCGCCACAGCTCCTCCGGAAGCTGCTCCCTGGGGTACTTGTTGATCAGGTCGACGACGTGGTTGCTCACCAGCGCGGGGAACCAGCGCACCTTGTCGCGCGCCGTCGCCAGGTCGTCGGACACATACGCGGGTGCGGCGGCCATCACCTCGATGGCGTCGGGGTCCCGTCCTGCCTCCTCCGCGGCTGCGCGCACGAAGCCCATGCACCATCGGATCACGTCGGGATCGGCGAGCTGAAGGATGATCCCATCGGCCACGCGCCCGGCGGCCGCGAGGGCCATCGGCCCGTATCCGGCCACCCAGATGGGCACCGGCCCGTTGGTTGCCCAGGGCATCTGGATCTCGGTCCCGTCGAGCGTAACCTTCTCGCCCGCGGTAAGCGCGCGAGCGACCCGGCAGCACTCCTCCAGGTAGGCGACGGTCGTCGGCTTCTTGCCCATCACCCTCCTGGCCGAGTCCCCACGTCCGATGCCGAGGTCCATCCGCCCACCGGTGATCTCGTTGAGCGTGGCGAGCGAGCTGGCCGTCACGGTGATGTCACGGGTCGCGGGGTTCGTGACGCACGTCCCCAGTCGCAGGTCCTTCGTGGCCGCGCCCATCAGGGTCAGCAGCGGATATGGATCCCGCCACAGGACGTGCGAGTCGAACATCCAGCCGTAGCCAAACCCATTCGCCTCGGCCCGCTTCGCCAGCTCGACCGACCGATCGAACCGGTGATCCGGCTTCAGGGTGATCCCGAACTTCATCGGTCTGCTGCCGTGGGCGTCACGCGGAAGTCGTCAAGTTCATACCGTCGCCTCACTACGGTGGTCGATCGGCCGCGGGGTGGGTCAGCTGCGGCTCTCATCCGGCATTACTCCCATGGGCGACTGACTGCGCGGCGTAATGCGGCGACGGTGTGAATCTGACAACTCGGACTCCCCCGCCGGCCTCGAACGGTTCAGATTCACATGGGTCGTGCGTCAGGGACGGCAAACCCGCTCCGAAGCGTCCAGATTCACGCGAGGCGTGAATGGGGACGCTCCAACGGCCGGTATCCATGGGTAACGGACACCTGGGGTGACGTTCGACGATTCGCCCGCGGCGCATCGGTCTACGGACGGACCAGGTCGTCGTAGGCATCCGGCCGTCGGTCACGGTAGAACTGCCAGAGCTGGCGCACCTCGGTGACCTGGTCGAGGTCCATGTCGCGGACGAGCAGCTCTTCGGCGTGCGCGTCGCCGACGTCGCCGATGAACTGGCCGCGCGGATCCGCGAAATAGGACTGGCCGTAGAAGTCGTTCTCGCCAAGCGGCTCGATCCCGACGCGATTGATGGTGCCGACGAAGTAGCCGTTGGCGACCGCGTGGGAGACCTGCTCGATGCGCCACAGGTACTCGGAGAGGCCGCGCGAGGTGGCCGACGGGATGAACACCATCTCGGCCCCGTTCAGGCCGAGGGCCCGAGCGCCCTCGGGGAAATGCCGGTCGTAGCAGATGTAGACGCCGACCTTGCCCACCGCGGTGTCGAAGACGGGGTATCCCATGTTGCCGGGGCGGAAGTAGAACTTCTCCCAGAAGCCCTTGACCTGGGGGATGTGGGTCTTGCGGTACTTGCCGAGGTAGGTTCCATCGGCGTCGATCACGGCGGCGGTGTTGTAGTAGATGCCCTGGGCGTCCTCGTCCTCCTCGTACATCGGGACGATGAGCACCATGCCGGTCTCCTTGGCGAGCTCCTGCATGCGCTTCGTGGTCGGGCCGTCAGGGATGTGCTCGGTGTACGAGAAATACTGCGGATCCTGCACTTGGCAGAAGTAGGGGCCGTAGAAGAGCTCCTGGAAGCACATCACCTTCGCGCCCTGGGCCGCTGCCTCGCGGGCGTACTTGATGTGCTTCTCGATCATCGATTCCTTGTCGCCGGTCCACTCCGCCTGGAGCAGCGCCGCGCGGACGATTCGCGCCATGAAGTTCGACCCTCCGATGGACCGGTGTCGGCTGGCTGGACGTCGGGAATGGAGCCGATACTCTACACCCGAGCCCATCCCGATCCGGCGCGTGCGACCACCCCGCGCACGGCCCGGCGGCCTCGGCGCTAGGCTTTCGGCCCGGTGAACATTCTCGACCTCCTCATCCTCGTCCTGCTCGTGGCCGGCCTGCTGTCCGGTATGCGGGCCGGATTCCTGGCGCCGGTTCTCGGCCTCATCGGCGCCGCGCTGGGCTTCGCGATCGCACTCCTGCTGGCGAGCGTTTTCCGCGAGCAGCTGGCTGAGATCGAGCAACCGCTCCGCGCGGTCGCGACCCTGGCAGTCCTCGCGATGTTCGTGATGCTCGGCGAGGCGAGCGGGGCCGCGCTCGGGGCGACCATGAGCCGCTCGATCCATCGCGTCGGGCTCCGCCCGCTGGACGCGATCGGCGGCGCGCTGGTCGGCGCACTGCACGTCGTGCTCCTGGTCTGGCTGGTCGGAGGCATGCTGGCGGCCGGGCTCATGCCGGGGCTCGCCGGCGCGGCGCGCGACTCGCTCATGGTGCAGATCGTCACGGAACGCCTGCCGCCGACGACGGCGGTGGTGGGTCGGCTGATCACGCTGCTCGAC